>Ga0123352_10005975_pt1 | contig 18500 bp, 8 predicted proteins | sample TergutLab28metaG_FD_89700 | JGI IMG/M metagenome (GOLD analysis project Ga0123352, IMG submission 89700) | Labiotermes labralis P1 segment gut microbial communities from Petit-Saut dam, French Guiana - Lab288 P1 | ecosystem: Host-associated > Arthropoda: Insects > Digestive system > Gut ... | reverse complement strand
GTTTGTGGTGTGTAATATGTGTATGGTGTGTGTGTTTGTGATGTGTGATTTGTGTGGTGTGTGTGTGTGTGGTGTGTGTGTGGGGTGTTTGTGTGTGTGGTGTGTGTGGTGTGTGATATGTGTGTGGTGTTTGTGTGTGTGTTGTGTGTGTGGTGTTTGTGTGGTGTGTGTTTGGTTTGTGATGTGTGTGTTGTGTGTGTGTGTGTCTTGTGTGATATGTGTGTGTGGTGTGTGTTTGTGGTTAGCGATGTTTGTGTGGTATGTGTGTGTAGTGTGTGATGTGTGTGTGGTGTGTGTGTGTGGTGTGTGTGTGTGTGGTGTGAGTGTGTGGTGTGAGTGTGTGGTGTGTGTGTGTGTGTGTATACTTCAGCGGGCAGCTACGTGTAAGTACGGATACGTGGACATTTAAAATTGAGGGTAGTTTATTGCTGAAAGCCAAAAATTTTTAAAGCTCTGACAGTTTAATCTGACCTCACTTTTGCAAGGGATACCAGACTGACTCCTTTTACGCAGATTACTAAACCTTTGTGAATTACACACTTATAGAGAGACACACAGTGTGTGTACACAAGTGCTGTTCGCTGAAGTACTGAATTTTATAGATTTTTTTTATAACAGGGACTTCCCAGAAACCCTTTCCTGATCTGAATGCTGTGTCAGCAGTCATGTACCCTATTTTATGAATTTGCTTGTCATTACGTACGAAACGTCCCGTAATGGTCACTGTAATAGTACACGCACTACATGTATGTGCGTGTTTTTTGGTGATGACTGCTGTGCTTCAGAAAAATACGCACTTAAAATTCATCACATGTTACTGAGTGCTGGGACATAAGAGAGTGGAAGTATAAAAAATGTTAGAAATTTATAACAAAAAAATCTAATAATTTGCAGTCGGTATGAGTTATTAGCAATTAACACCACGCAGCAGGAGTCAGTAGCAGCGACATGTGTGGGATAATGACCGTTCGAAGAAAAGGGTTGCTTGGGGCTGGGTAATGACTAGAAAGAGGCAAGAGGTAAATTGGTGGGAGAATGACTGGGACTGTAGAGCAGGGATCATGATGGGACAACGATAGGCAGGAGAAAACATAAATATCCAAATGGAAACCTTTCCCAGTAACATACAGCAAATTTATTGCTCTGGATTTGAATAAGTCTGATTATACTGCTTCACTGATTTTTTTTATAACGAGTTTTGACTTTAAAATCCTACTTTATTGGAAGTATTCAATAGCATTTTGACGAAAAATTTCAAAGCAATAAGAAGTAATTGGTATAATAATGATAATATTTTTTAAGATAAGTTCTACCAGAAAGTGAAATCATTTTTGTGGCCTCTGACACGTCCAGGAAAAAAATGGGATAATGTCCAGACGTACCCACTGGGATGACGAGTAATACCCATGGGGTACCGCTTTTATCAATATCATAACCAACCAAACTCACGAGGCAAGATACTTCTGTCACGCTAACAGACTCCTAGTTGGTAAAGGAAATTAATACATTGTACAGAAGCTTAAGGTTGACAGATATTACCTTGTGTAAGAGGACGCACCAAGGGTCCATCTCTTGAACAGGCGAACGCAGCATACACTCTCGCTAGCTGTTTATATGATATTTATTATAATCTTGTATTCTGAAAATTATAGACGCATGTCTTTAAGACTGTGTACAGAAATGTTTCAAATAATTCGAACTGAATGCAGTCTGATTTAGGTCTACAATTTATAGTGTAAAGTTACTCTACTCACATGTTCACAATCACTTTGCTATATTAAGTACAAAGGATAGGTAGAAACGCGCGCATCGTTAGTCCGACACGGCATGTAAAAAGCTATATTGAGAACACAATAAAATATAAACTGAGTCAAACTGAATTATTTTAAACAGAAATTCACTTTTACCTGAAAATCGCAAAACACAAAACATTATTTTTAAAACACACAGTGTCTGTCCACATAGCTAAATGACCTGCAAATAATTACAACACGGATAAATATGGGGTGAAGTGCACAAAGACACTGCCTAACGTGAATATAATGGGAGCACATAGTACTAATGTTTAGGGCGTTTTAAAACATGGCTTCACACAAAATACGTGCTACAAAATAATAAAAACCTGACACATAACAAAGGATTATGGCTTGTTACACAAAGGGTTTAATCAAAACGACAGCCGTCGTAGGCAATCCGGTCTTTAGCTGTGGAACATGAACAGTTTCATGTGTCAGTCCGGCCTAAAATAAAATTTGTACCATTTGTTTACCGATGACAGATTAAAGGATATATTCCTGTTATTCAAAGCTGTCACATTATATTGTAAGTTATTATTTCATACGCAAAAATTTCTTGTTAAAAGATAAATATTTTACCACTGAATTGCTGGACTTAGTTCGCCGACTTCCACCTAGCACATTTTTTTAGCTCATTTCATTGATTTGTGACGGACTGAATGTCATATAACCTAAATGTCTTTACGTTTCCGCACATACAGCTGCAGATCAGAAGGATGGGAGAAGTAACAAGTGTGAGGTAGGAATATATACAGCAGTTTGGTTGAAATGTAACGTAAGGGAATAAATGACACGTAAGACCAAGGCGTAATGTATTTCTTTAGCATTCCCTGTACAGGACTATTGTAGGCCCAGAGGGTTCCAGGAGGTTGAGGCTCCCGGTGTTCGAGACAGTCCGCATACGAAGGAGGTAATGTTGTCAACCCTAAGCACCGTCCGGCTTCACCCCCTAAGAATATTCTTGTTACTCATTTCTGTTAGAGGCTGAGTCGACTTCAGGATTATACCAAAGAAAAATTCCCACGACAACATCGAGAATCATACCCGAGACCTTCCGGCTTGTAGCACAGTGCCTCATTCAACTGCGCCAACGCATGCTTCGAGGGGTAATTAGGAGGATATATTACAGTGTATCTTAGGTAAATGGAGGTTCGTGCTTTGGACTGGATTCCATCTGACTCGGGATACGATCCACTCTCTGGATACAGCAATGAACCATTTTCATTTACCGTGTGTTTGTATTCTTAATACCATTTCTGTACCAGGAAGCTACATGCAGTCGGAATATATTTTCATGCTACAGAAAGCTTAGGCATAAATTAAATATAAAGAAGCTTACCTTCGAAAATAATGCCAATAATATTTTTAAAAAAAACTTCACGGAATATAATTTTGCCACACAACACACGAATGAAATGTTTACAACCGAATTTCGTAGAAATCCAGAGAAATGTGAAGCATCGCACAAACACTGAACCTTGTGAAACAAGGCGTTTGTCATAAACTAGAAATTATGATCATGGAATCCACAATGTATTTTCCCATATTGTTTGGAAATAACTCGAGAGCAATCCAAAATATATGTCTTAGTAAAATTAATTCACTTTGCCCATCAGAGCACAGGCCTCACTGTTATATACGGCTACACCTAAAACTCTGTACGTTGGCCACGGAAAGTAGCACATTAGTGTGATGCGTACAATTTTCATGTACAACAGTCATTACTTCCCTAAAGATCTAGTCTATGTAACAGAGAAACCCGTGTTCGTATAAGTTATGAGCCTTTCTTCAGCGTTACCTAGGTGAGATATACTTGTAACGGTTCGCAGATTTTAGTAATGGAATTCTGTAACCGAATTCACGAAGCTGCCTACTGTCGCGATTATTTTGCTGGAGGCGCAGTTACAGGTTTCGCTGTGTCTCCGAATTGCTGGAGTGATATTTAATTTCGCGGATATTCTTGACGGAATGCAAAAGCACAGCAAAATATTCTATGAGCTACATGATTTGTACAAACGCTGTCATTAATAAACAATAAAAAACATTTTTGCTAAAATAACAAAAATGTTCATTTTTAGGAATATCCACCGTATTTCTTGATGCTGTGAATATTTGACCCTTTCTCTACTGTCGTGTATGTATGTATGTATGTATGTATGTATGTATGTATGTATGCGGTCGGCGGCAAAACGTACAGTCGTCCACACGGTCGTCGCCGTCGTCGTCCAGTTTTTTTTATCTTTGTAATCATTAACGAAAAAGACGACAAGGAAATATAACAGCAAAAAACGCAAAATTTTGTCTTGAGCTCGCCGATTGTTTCGATTGTAAGGAATAAGATGTTTTCCTTTCATTTCTATCGAATTTTATACTCATAGCAACCTTTCCCCTAGGTTTATAAAGGTTTTGATATTAATGTATGTTTTTAGACATCCTTTCAAAATGTTCCAACCATCACTGGTTTCATGTTTGCAAATCATGTTAGTTTTCTAATACGTTCATCATGTTTACGTAGTTTTTAGACGTCTTTGAGAAAGCAGAGTTCTTCTGCCGTCCCCATTCTTCTAATGTGCACTTCCTTTAACGTCCAGCATTCAGAGTTGTATAAAAGCATACGCACGGTTATTACTTTGTGAAATTTTAGCCAAGGAGCCTGAGCAAGAGGGATTTCCATTGCAACTTTGTTATACCGAACAGCTTTGAACTTCACAGAAGGAAAGTTTATATCTAACCGCATATGGGCAATTGGATTCAAAAAATTCTGTGTCCCGTTGTAAGATGAAACTCCTTGCGGCTCAACGTTTCATTCCTTTCTCTCTAATTCATGGCATAAAAGGATCATGGCAGGTAGTGACAGTGCCTATCCAAAAGAAACAACACTGAATTACGTATCTGTTGCCTCCCATTCTGTTTCTTTCGCTGTCAAAATAAAATCAAAGAGAGGAAAAGAAACGTCAAGCCCTTTTCTTTCCGCCTTTGCCTTTTTCTTTCTCTATTATTGTATCCTTCTCAGCGCAATTCGGCCCATTCCTTCTTCAAACACACGCTTGAGCCAATGCCCTTTGTGCAATGAAGGATTCAACCCTTTTCCTCTAATTCTACTTTAGAGCTTCAAGCGCTTTCGAGCAGAACAACAGAGACTCAGGGAGGAAGAGGAGAAACGTTTCCATCGAAGAGGAAGAAAATCACCTGCGGTGTCGCACAGAGAATCGAACTAAAGACGAAAGTCCAGCGAAGGGCACATCAGACCTCTGGGTTGAGTATAAGAGGCTTCCTGCAGAGCAGTGTTTCTCAAGCTTTGTGTCGCGAAGCTACTCTGAGTGGGCGTGAAAATTTTCGTTAACCTACTTTGTACAACGAGTAACTCATACTACTTCGATAAAACAATGATTTTTGTGAAGGTATTAACTTTTAGAGAACCTTTAGCCAAGTCGTCGTAACCGTCATGTTGTTACAAACAACATAGGCTACTGACAACCAGGGTTGACAGCCTTTAAACGGAGAAAAAACTCAATCAACCAAAATTGACAGTTTCTTTACGCCGAGGTTATTATACAGGTGGCAATATTATCTCAATTTGAGGAAAATCTCGCAAAATACAAAGAATTTAAATTTACAAGATTCTGAAAACTGATTAAGTATACGAGCCATAAGAGGAGTCACAGTACTAAGCTCAAGCGTATACACATTATGCGTTTTTTTTTTCCATTTCATTAAATCACTAAATGCCACTTTCATTACACTGAGTCAATTTTTTAAAATTACATCGATCTTTGTTTCTGACTCTTGAGGCCGCAAGACAAAGTTATCGACCTAGTATAGGTCGCGGCTAAAAAATGGTGAGAGACTGCTTTAGGCCATAGACTACAGGCTACTGCATATTTCTAGGACAGTAGAAACCACAGTTCAACTGAACTGGTAGGAAACTTCTTCACGCAGTGTCTCTGTAACGATACCAGCAAAGATTTCTTAGGTCGTAAGTTACTTGCAGGCGCTGCACCAATGTTAGCGGTCACATAGCGACGTCTTAAGGATAATTATTATAAGGTCACTGAAATATATAAAATGGGTGGTGAACATGACGGCTCTCAAGTTTTATTTCACTCTGCATATTGCTACATTCCGCTCCAGGGTCCTCTGGCCCATATTAATCTCATCAAGACCTGGTTCAAACCAAATTTCGGTGACGCAAAACCCAAAAATGGAAGATTCCGTTTCACGACACTTCTCCTATCCTTCCATCACTACAGCTGCTGCACAGTGATTTTAGTTTACTAGCGACGGTGATATTAATAATACTTAGCAGTGCAAATGTCTGGGAATTCTTCCTCCTTCTATGTCCAAGTGACAGCGTTGTTCTGAAGGATTACACTACAACGAGCCATTGCGAACTCCAGAGCAACTCAGAGAATATGTCAATCAGCACATGATAGGTATAAATGTTGTTACGAGTTTAAAAACTAGGGACAGGCGGTGGCAAAGTGATGACTATGCCCCGGATTTTTGACAAATATCAATCTCCCTTTTCGACCACAGGTTTTTCCGCATTATTATTGTTCCCATTTTTGGTGACAATGCCTATTGTGAATATTTTACGTGTTATTATAGTTTTAATATCTCTAACAGCTTGCTTCTTCCCTGTCACCTCCCTTCTGCACCCCGCTAGCACCTACACAAGTAATGCAAAATTTCCCCTATATGCGGTAGCTACAATGCGAAATCATCGCATGGATTTAACAAAAATTAGAACTCGGAGCTTAATGAAACAATCGAAGTGTTTATTTATAAAGACAAATTATATACACGTATTCCTGACGACTTACATCCCCAGATTTTTTTAATATAAGCTCATAATGACCAAAATATTTACCGGAAGGAACCGTCAGGTATCGAAAATATTAAAACGCTGATTTTTGTGATAATCTTACGAACATATAGCAGTTGGAAAAAAAAAACAAAAAAGAAATGTTATTGAAAGTTCTCGTAAATTGTTGAGGTAAAACGAAAAAATAAATTTGTCCCTGCATGCTTGATAAAGGCTCATGAAGGATTGGAGGTGTAGCTCCACGCATTCTAAATCTTGGTAGTGGATTGCAGTCAGTGCTCACATCCACAGCTCGGCCACTTTAACCTAAACAAAAGTGTGCTCGATATAATTAAAGAGAAGGCCGTGTGGGCTCCAAAGCCTGGCTGGATGCTTTAAAAAAACTTTATTCTCTGCCGGTAATTAAACAGCTATACATCGGACATCCAATCCTAGTCTAGTTATTGCACCGAATACGCTATACATGCTTCCTCAATCACTTGTCAGTGCACATATCGTGTTAGTCCTCTCATAACCCTAGTTCGGATTATTTTAGCGATGATTTTCGTTGTGCAAAATGACCAGAATACATTAAACTGTTTATATCCGTCGGTACATTGCTTTAAATCACCAGTGTTACGCATTCACAGTGATTTCTGACGTCAATTTCAGACTTGTCACAGACGCACACCTCTGATAATTCAGCGTCTCGAGTGTGTTATTAGGTGACCGTTGAAATAGGATACTCGAACATTTAACGATAGTTTTTTTTATTTATGAACTTACAGTCAGTATTCTAAAAAAACACCCACAGCCTCACCACACATTCTGGCAAGCGTGCGGCTTGCATCATTATTTTAGGATTATCTTTACCCGGTTTGCAGCATCCCAGCATGATGGAACAATGAAGCACGTATTTAAACTTCGTTCGGTACGGCAGACCGTCATGCCCCCTTACATACAATAATCTAGCAAACTTAGGTCTGGAGATCGTTGATCAATGTTCGTGATCACCATGACCAATCCATTGAACACGAAAGCGATAATCGGGATGTCTTCACTACAGAGCTAAAATGAGTGTTCACTGCGTCGTGTTGCACATATTTTTTTTTATTATTTATTTATTAGCCATCAGATTGCAGGGGTATAAACAATCTATAATCTAATTTGCTATCTTGTTGTGTTAACACGGTAGGGTGCCCATCCAGCGATGACACCTCAGTCATGAAGGTCGAAGGTACAACGTCTTTTTAGCCTTTTATTTCTCTTCGGTTGTGTTAGTGTTTCCACCAGTGGGTTGGGATGGGATACTAGTTTGTTGAGGTGTTTGTCAGTTCTTTCATTGATGACCTCACTAACATAGGGGATGTTGAGGTCTGTATGGAGTGTGTGATTTGATACAAACCAGGGAGCATTTGCTATGGTTCTGATGATTTTTTATTGTGATCTCTGTATAATTGCTGCATTGGATTTGCTGGCGCATCCCCACAGTTCTATTCCTTATTTCCATATGGGTTTGATCACTGCTTTGTAAACTAACAATTTATTTCCTAATGACAGGTTTGAGTTTCTCCCTATTAGCCAGTCAATTTCTTTTACTTTTAGGTCAGTTTGTTTCCTTTTCTTGGCAATGTGCTCTTTCCAGTTTAGTTTGCGATCGAAATGTAGCCCTAGGTACTCTACAGATTCTACCTGTGGTAGCACTGTTTGATTGATGCTTATTGCGGGGCAGTTGTCTTTCCTGAGGGTAAAGGTTATGTGTGATGACTTATGAACAAAAGAAAGTTGTTTTAACAAAGGTGCTTATGTGGCAGCTCGTTCTGCAGATTTTGAAGTTAAATGCCACCAGTAAGGCAGCCCTTGGAAATACACGATTTACGGACGTGCCAAGATGTGTACTCCAGATGAGATTGTTTCGAGTATTTGTTTAAATCATTCAACAACACTTTATCAATATTTATTTTCTGCTACATCAGGTCATGATTTATTCGCAAACATTGAGAATCAGAGACAAATTACATGGAACTTCTGATTCGAGAAGACGTCTCGATCCTTAAGACATGAAACTAGTTAATGTTCTTATAAATGACACGAAAAAGGTAGCATTCACGAATTTAAAATGTTGAAAATATAACACAGCAAATGCGCCACGTCTCAATGTAACTTCCTATAAAAGTGGTTATAATAACCTATCGCAAAAAGTGAGTGAAAAGGCTGAAAAAGAGGAAACTGGAAGAAAGGATTTTACATTTAGGCCTAAGACTGCGTACGTGCAGAATAGGATTTGTTGCCCCCAAAACAAAAACAATTCATAATATCCAAAAGCCAATTCTATTCTGTAAATTACAGAATTTGATCAACTGAGCTGTTCTTAGTTTCGTAATACGTAATGGTTAAATCACACCTTGTTCATTATTACAGCTTGTGCTGAAGTTTCATGTATTACTAAATCTCACGACTGGTTTTCCTTATACAGTGAAAGTGAATATGAAGGCTCCGTAGACCCGGTAATTACATTAATGTTGTGCTGTCAGAACATTTTGTGGGCAAAACGGCTGGCTTCAAATGGAGTGTCATTTCTATTTGAATATTAAAAGACCATGATACAGCGAAGGGTGACACATATAATAAGTGCATGGAAGGAATAAACTAAATGGTATGTGGGTAAAATTAACATGCCGTACAAAGACAGGAATTACCTTCTTTTTACTCGATTATGTCTAGCAACAATTTTCTGCTTTTTATAAACAGCGATTCGAGTGGTTATTACTTTGTCATATGTACAAGCATTAAAACACTGTGGGTCAAAATATGACTCACTTTTAAGCATGATAAAACAGATACAACTGATTATAGAAAATTAGGCAGTAATTTTTAAATCATACGTTCTCTGAAACGAATAAAAAAATATCGTATTCTTATATTAGTACACTTAACTTTTCTAGTGGAACAAACAATTTTCATCAGTGAAGATCCCTAGACTGCACCTTCGTGCTTCTATGGGAACAGCTCACTGTTCTTGTTTCTTCGGCAGACTTCTCAATCACTCAATCAATTTTGTGAGACAGCTAAAGAAACTGCGATATTGGCAGTGTAGATTTTAGAAACGGTGCTTAACTGCTACAGACACAAGACAGATATCTAAAGAACACGCTTCAGTCTGCCAGGAATGTTCAGTCGTGGGCGAAAAACCGTCCGTTTATATCACAAAGATTTTATTTGTTTATTTATATATGTGCTGACTGAACAGACTAGTGGACGATTACAAATACAGCACAAATATAAAGAGACAAAAACAAATCACGACAACAGGAATTCCAAATAAAAAAGGAAAGAAAAACAAGGCATTGAGATGATGATTTAGAAGTAAAAGTTAAAATAGAAAGAAAGGACGACACACATCTGAAACGAGAACTTCATGAAAGAAGATAAGGATGAATAATACGTACTGAAGACAGTAACATGAAATTTGAGTGGTGAAAAAACAAACTGCGCTGTAAATATCAGTAATAATAATAATAATAATAAAATAAAATAATAATAAACCTTAGCGAATTGGTTGGAAAAGGGCTCAAAAACAATACTTCGCTATCCGACTCAGTGAGATCAAATGATGAAGATGATGATGATGAAGATGATGATGACGATGATGATGATGATGATGATGACGAAGATGTGCAAGAGGAGAAGGGAAGGTGCAACAATTTACCTGATACAATGGAAAGTAGCCTAATAATGTTATACTACGATGACATTGGTGTTGCTGACAATGTGATTACAACGACAATGAAGATATCACAAATATAAGACTCTTAAAAATATAGTTGTTTGATGGAGGAGTGGTTTGTTTTACTGCAAGTTATGATAACTAATATGGCAACAATGGCAGTTGCAAATATGATGAGAGTAAGACAGGCTAAATGACTATTGTGCCAGTAATGGCAGGATTATACAGCTAATTACTTTTTTTCTTTTTTGGGGGCTACGTCCACAATAATAGTAAAATTAACAACTGATGTACGTTTACAAGGTTTCTTGTCACTGTAGAACCTAAGATGCAAGGAATTAGTAAGTCTGCTTTCGTGATTTAGTGATGTCTGTTCCAGCTGTTCCACTATTCCTACAAAAAATGCAATAGAAATGATCAGGACGTTTCACCCGAAAGCCGAAATTCCACGACACATACAGGCCACGCTAACCTAAGCACACTAATTCCTAGACATTCTTACTGTCTTGTGTCCCTCACAGAGATATTGCTCATAAGAGTACAGATGTCTTACTGTTCTTTGATATATTGTGAAATACAAATCGCTAGCTACTTTAAAGGCATAATTTGTCGATATTTTCAAAGAAATGGTGTTTAGAAATGTTGCACCAAAGCTTTCAGTCTTGAAAATGATTTGAAAATTTAATTTGAAAAATACGACTTACACAATGACAAGCATGAAACTAAAGCCCAATCATAATTTATTTTGTTAAATGTGACCGATAAGCACACACAGCGACAGGAAGTTTCCTCGATTTATAATCGTCACGTCTCTTAATAGTTTCATTCATTCATGGATGGATTTGAGCATAGTGAATTCTGTTTGTATCTTGGGAACGTATTTCAAAGCTTTTATGATAGAATAATTACAGTATCCGTCAAGATATGACGTTCTTGCGGTGGTGATTGTAACCTGTGCTGTCTACACGGCTACCATGAAGAAAGAAGCAGAATTATCATTCGAAACGTTAGTTCCTCTCTACTAGAGTAAATGACGTTACATTTTAGACAACAAAATATTCTTTTGTGTTAGTGACAAAATATGAGGCCGTAGATTGGATTCATCTGGCTCAGGACAGGATCCAGCTTTAGGCTATACAAACAAGGAAATCTTCTTTGGTTCGAGAATTTCTTGATCAGTTGACAGCATGTTAACTTCTGAACTTGAGTAAGCGGTTTCGGAGGTTGTGTGCTGGCTCACGACGTTCGATATTAGGAATTAAGCGTTCTTAGAGAATAACGATAAAGGACTTAATAAAGAAGGAAATGCTTGGAGGATAAGGAGAGAACTGCAGAATACAGGGCTGAAAAATTCGTGAAAATAGAACAGTAAGCAAAGGCAGCGGTAATACAACAGAAAGAGAAAGAAGAACCGATGAAGGCATGCCTGCGAAAGAAAACTCAGCAGGAAGAAGAGCTTTCCCGATTCCCGATTACGCTTGCTTCTGAAGGCATCCGTTGTTATAAAACCTCAAGATTGGAAAGTACTCATATTAAGATGCATAGATGATAGGAGGAGGGAGATAGAGCAACTAGGGTTAGGGCTAAAATATACTTTACTAACTCGGCTACAACAACAGTCTTCGGGGAAAATTTGTTCTCTTTCTTCAAAATTCACGCACTCCTAGGTAAAGCACATACCTCCTAGTAAATATAAAGGATATGTGTGGGAGCATTCCATATAAAAAAGAAGCTTTGTCAATACATTCGTCTGAAACCTTTCAGCCATTTCGAAACTTCAAAAAATAAAAGGTGGAAGAATTTAAATATACATAATAACACTTTCTCGCAGTTATGTCATTCATATTGCATTCACGATCACGTTTACAGCAAGGCTCAAGAAGACACCTGTAGTCCTGATGCTTCTGAACGGGTCTTCTGAGATGTTACACTGCGTCGACTCTCAAGTAGTTACAGACGTTTCGTACAGGAATTTTGGTTCCATCTTCAGGGTAAGATCCAAGAAGACAGGAAACTTTGAAGCTAAAGAAGCTCTCTTTACCATTCAACGTTGTTTGTCACATAAGTTTGACAAAAAGAAGCGTAGAGTACTGAATGAACTATGAAATGGCCGAGACCTTGTCTAAGTTCATACAGTGATAACGGCGAGTAATGACATTTGGACAAAATTGCAAAAGCAACACTATGAGTAGTTACTTCTAACTGCAGTGGACGTACTTAAGAGCTAGTTGTGACGGTGTTGCCTGAAACCGGACTTAATGACGTAAAAATGCACATAAAGCTGAAGAGTGATTTTGAATTATGATATTCAACCCCTTTAAAGCACAATGGTAACTCTGTGTAACACCAATTTTAAATTAAAAAAAAATCTGCGTGTTGTGCTGTAAGTATATATATATTCGTACTATTTTTCGAACATAAGGCGACTATTTCTGGTACATGAACGATACCCAAATTTGGTGTAAATATACTGGAATTCCGACACATCGTTACATTTCATCACCTTTCGTTCATACTAAGAAAAGTACTTCCCACGATGAACTTCGAAATTAACCTGTATATGGCTTAGCGAAACGCAGTGTGTTTCAGATGAAGACTTTCCTTAAGTGTCCAGAGAAAGGTCACACCGTAAAGCTGAACCTCAGGACAGAAAGTGTAAGACATTTTAATGGCATATAGGCTAATTAATTCGTTCTGCCTCATATTATCAACTCCATAGCTTAATACATGGAGCAAAGATTTTCCGAGAAGCTGCCAATGGTTGAATTGGCTGAGAAGTTCCCAGTCTGTATGGAAAGCAACGGTTCACAAGAGCCTTCTGCATCCTACCAATAATCTGCGACAGGAACGGGCTTGTAATGGGAAAGCTGAAGAAGAGGTGCAGGACGTTCTCTGAAAGTACTTTTATAAGACAGAAGGGCAGATGGGATAATATTAATATGGACTTTTGGGGGGAAAGTTTTTAAATTTGAGAGGTGGATGTTACCGACTTAAGATCATGACCAATTGTGGGCTCTTGTTTCAGCGGTGTCTGACCCTTGCTTTATTTCACTGAACATAGTAACAATTTATTCAAACACTCGACATGGATATAATAAACAAGCAACCAGATGCAACAATAACGGTTTATTAGTGATTTCAATCAGCTCAACATGTTTCGGGCGATAATTTCACCCACTCTCAGGAGCACTAGAATGTGTTTACAGCTTGTGGTACAATGCACCGACGATGCTGCCGGCTGGCAGCATCTAGTTGGTTGTTTACTTTATTGTATCAGTGATACAGGTTCACACTAACATCAAACTCGACATGGAATCGAACTGTGAAACATATTTTTTAAACACTGAGCTTAGTTTAAGCACATTAAATAGTTTGAAGCCTCCTTTAAACATATAATCGTCGCGTATCTGAAGTAGTATATACGTATTTATACGCTGTTGAGGGAACAGACTACCATTATCGGTCTAGATTTCTGACATTGTATGTACATCTCAGTTTGAAGTTAATGATACAAGAGCGACACGTGTAGGAGTATTGTAACGAAATGCGAGCTCATTAGAAGCTTCACAGCACTAGCTCAGATGTTTATACGCGCTAAATAAGCTTAAAAGAAGTTTTAGGCCTACGTAAAGAACAAAGCGTTATATTCACTCCATTCTAGATTGCCTTTGGGATTTTTTGTACGCCCGACACCTACGTCCTGGAAATCGCATTACAGTTTGAAATCAAAATCTGATTAACTACTTGTAAAATGTATTCCACTTCAAAGTGGAATTTAATTACTTTTGCTTCGGAGTTCCTGAGCTTTTACAGGCTATCTTAAGGTCACAATATTTTCTTCTCGCTCTTTTTCTATCTCCCACTTAAGACTTTCCAGGACATTCGGAAGGTAAATACTAATTAATTTTCTTTCAGTCCTTTCAAAAATTGAGCGCAGTAGCAAGAAGGCGAAATATCAGAAAATACCATAGATAAAATTCCGTAGATTGAGAGATACAAGGTTTGTACGTGAACAAATAAAGGAGTTGTTGCTACCAGTGCCAGTTCATCTTATGAGGGTGGTGTATTACGGCGTAGCCATTTGAAGAATTTAAAAGTGCAGAGGCAAATGGCAATAATCTTCGGAAGGCCTCACTGTTTGTCGCTGATAAGTTAAATGGCCCTGCACTACTAGCGAAGGGCTGGGTCTTTTACAGGAGTGAAGGGCGGTACAACAGGCGGAGCAAAACTAGCGTGCCTAGCAATCCGAGGTGTTAAAATATATATACAGTTAATTTTATTTTTGTTCCACGCTATCCGAATATTTGAAGAATGTAAGCAACCTGCTGTACCAACAACATTCAAACTTCTATAATCTCTTCAGAGAAGTTTTATGCTATTTTACTAATGTATAGTGCATATATATGCATCCACACGACCGAACTGTTTCATAACTACGTTTTTAACTATCTATTTTAATAATTATAAATTTATTTTTTTATAGGTGGTCATGGATACCACATTTTCCGTATCTAAAACCCTGAAAAGTTAAACCAACGAGCCTATATTTAATAAAATTGAAGAATAAATGTGTTAAATGAATCATTGCATAATAGGTACAGGGTAAATTCGACGACTAGGAGCGTATTATAAACTGCATTATCTCAAAGGAAAGATGACCGTAGCTTAAGATTATACCACTGCTATATTTATGGAAACAGAAAACGGGTTATTCACTTAAGGAAATGTTGAAGCTTATCCCTAATATTGCTGCGGGGTAGTATTTTATATGAGGGGGTTGAAGGTTTGTTTCATTTGTCCTGTATATCGGTTAAAGTTCCCTAGGAACACAAAAGTGTATACAAGTACGAGTGGAGTCCATAACTAAATAAATACACAGTGCATGTGCTAACTGCAAATCGGCCTGTTCTGCCGTATGTAATGTTGGCATTAAATCTATTACAAACTAACAGCCAGTCGTTTCACCGTTAGAAGTTTATGTAGATACAGAAAACAGCGGAATATAATTTTTAATAAACTACAATAAAAATTTTCGTGACCTGTGTAACGACGTCTCATATGCTGCAGCTATTAGCGTCGAACGGGGACAGAACGACTGAGAAGGCAGTCGTGTTCTGTAAGGTACTCTACCATCTGCAGCTCCATGTGGGGTATAAGGAAAATTATGAAAACTGGGCAATAATCCGGCTTCGGATCCTCAATTCTAAAACACGACTTTCTATACAGAAACTGTATAATAATAATAATAATAATAATAATAATAAAACATAACAAAGGAAGCGAAAAGAAGTTAAAACACAAGAGTTTATGTATAGACATACAATGAATGTGGAACCTGAAATATACGATTATACCAGTAATAATTGGAGTCGTTGGAATAGTAACTAGAAGCTTAAAGAAAATTTTGGAAATTGTACCAGGAAAACATCTGATAGATTCACTACAAAAGACAGCTATACTTGGAACATCACACGTAATAGGGAAAATACTGCAGTGTGAAGCTTGAAGCCTGAGCGGTGGGGATAACTACTGGTTCAAGAGAAGTACCAGGGAGAAAAGGCCTGTGACAAGAGACATCAATATCTAGTAATAATAATATATTCTAACGCAAAAAAGCAGCAATACTAAACACATGCCCTAAAGTTAGAAAACCTTTAGAAGAATTAATAAGAAGTGCTTTGTCATTGACCCGTACTCTTTGAAATCCAGCTAACCAACGTGAATTCCGATAATTCAATTCAGTTCATTTCATTTCAATGGGTAGTAACGTGCAGGCTTCACAGCACATGTGACTATTATAAAGCCAATACAAAGACACAACTAAAAACAAATAATAATAATAATAATAATAATAATAATAATGCTTACCTTTACTGGTACCGTCAGGTCCTCTGAGAATTGTGCACTCTTCTATAGTTCCGAATGGAGCAAACAACTGGCGTACATCTTCTTCAGTCTGTTGCTTGCTAAGCATACCCACAAACAGCTTTCTGTCTTCTGAAGGCAACCACAGGTCCAGCCGAAAACACACAGAAAAACGCCTTGCGTTAGTATCAAAACAGTAAGAGCGGACAAACGCATGCGTAACAAGCCGTGGCACTACACATCCACTGCATATGCAAACAACCAAACAATAAAATCACAGCTTATATTTTTTTTAGTACGACACAGACCTATGTTTCCGCGCCTACGCTGAGCACAACGCTATAATAAACGGTCTACAGACAGACGGACATACTAAGACACGGACGAGTCTTTCCCTGCGTGTAAGCTCCAAAGCTAAGCGGAGTGGATGTGACTTCCGCTCATCCTGCACCTCGTTATTATCTGGTCGCAGTCAGATACGTCCTTATCGGAAGGGACAGTCCCAATGGCCTGCTATACAGAAGGCTGGCTGGACAACACAACCAGCCTGGATGTGGCGTGGAAGAGAATTATCCTGCATGTGTCGCGATTCGAAATACGCAGTATAATACGTAGCCAATAATTTTATGGTTACCGTCCAGAGGAAGGAGGTCTGACGATCCCGTCTCATTTAACGGCGTTGATTCAGTGTTCAGCGTTGAATACTGTGGGAGTAGAAAATGAGTGTGGAAGGAAACAGAAGGAAGAAATCGAGATATGTTTCAACCCTTCGATGACTCTCGGACTCAATTTCCAAATACAGAGCCGTCGCTTATATCGAATAAGTATAACCATCGTTTGCTCGTAGCAAAATATAAAGTAAGGGGAATGGGTTTTCGGAGCGCATAAATCTTCAAAAACTGTAGGGTATTTTTGCCTCCAAACTTGCACTGTAAGCGCAACACAAATAAATAAATAAATAGGAAGTTAATTTAAATATTATTAATTAATGTAATACTGCTTGACAAAATTTGAAAAAAAAATTAACTATATTCTGACGCCATTGAAAGAACAGGAGATAAAACAGGCGCCGAATTAGGACACGCCATCTTTCCACTTGCATTTTTGCTTTAATTCTTTGGATTCGCATTATTTCAAATTTTGGGCATGAAGCGAGACTTTATTAATGTTTCAAAATCGCATAAATTTCGACCGTAGTGTCCTGTCCTGGACAGGGGGTTTTAAATTTATAGCACCCTTACCAACAAGTGAAATCAGGAACTACGGCGTACAGAGGGCGCGAGCATTTGAAGAATTAAAGGACCGTACAGTGCACCGAGACCGGCACTGAAGAGTTAGTACAAAATCACAGCGTTTCTCTGGAAGCACATAGGAGAAGGACGGTTTGATGTCTGATGTTTGAAATCGGGGCCTCTTGGTTATTGAAAATTCCTAGCTACTAAGTCCGCTAGATCGCTTGGATATGTCAATGGCAGATTTTTAACTTGAATTCAACAAATTTAAGCTGGCAGAATTTCAATAATAGTAACTGTTCTGAATCGCTGCAGTAGGAACAGTATTGCAAAATATATTGTTTAATGATGTCCTTTAACACCGCGTTCCAGACTTTGTGGGAGTCTCCACATAATAAATCCGAAAGAAAGTTTTCAACAAAAATTCAATAGCAATGTGAGTTCCCAAACGCAAAGCATTTTGCGAACAGCGACTATTACCTCTGTCATGTCTGTACTTTCGTCCGGTCGTCCGTCCGTCCGTCCCGTTAGAAAAATTAGACTGCTAACGAAGGGATCTGCGTGGAAATTCATGTGATTTTCATTGAAGTTTTTTGAAGCGTTCCGATTTTATTTGAAACCGGACAAAACAGGACGTTCTACATGAAGAGCCACATATGTAGTCATTATAACTATTTCTGTTACTAACGTTATGGTTGTGACGTTGGTTATCGAGTTTACCAAAGTTTTTATGGCTGATATAAATGGTTACGTTGGTTAATGACGTTAGCATTAACTCTCTGTTGACGACAGTTACCTAGGTTGTCAGTGTTCTTATACTTGCTATTATTACCACCGTTACCAAGGTTACCAATATTATTACATGTTCCTTTATTACGAAGGTTACCAACATTCCTTAAGTGAAAGCACCAGAAGAGTGTCGAGAGGCGAACATTTCATGTTTGTTTTGCACCTGTCTCTGAATGACATAAGCCCCTTGTCCTAAACCCATCCTTCAAAAACGCCCCAAATTCTAGATTATAATCACAAAATTCCCTGTCCCTTATCTGGATATATATATATATATATATATATAT
>Ga0123352_10005974_pt1 | contig 18502 bp, 11 predicted proteins | sample TergutLab28metaG_FD_89700 | JGI IMG/M metagenome (GOLD analysis project Ga0123352, IMG submission 89700) | Labiotermes labralis P1 segment gut microbial communities from Petit-Saut dam, French Guiana - Lab288 P1 | ecosystem: Host-associated > Arthropoda: Insects > Digestive system > Gut ... | reverse complement strand
TACAGCCTACACAACGCAACAAATAGTCGCAAGCTCCTGAAGATGGATGTATTAACGTCTGAAACATGTTGAGCAGTAGATAATAAAGCAAGTGTCATCTAGTTGGTCAACCTTTATTCAAATTACTCCATTAATTTAAAAAAAGTAGATTTCAAAGTAGTCATTACAGAAATGTACCTGCAAATCCCTTGGGATCCACAGGGCACAATTTGGGAACCATTGCTCTATGCAATATCAAAAACACCCATAAACAAACCTTACCAATTACCAATTAATTGTTCGTAATCACCACCACATGTTCTGCTAATACTACTTCACACACTGATACAACAATGCTGAGCAAATCACTACGTGTGGATACATGTCACCCCACACCTCCTTTGGGCCAAATCTGTCATCTTCAGAAGAGTATGTAGTAGTTCAAAATCCTGCTACCGGTTTGATCAACATACATTTTAATGTATGGAATTAATAGCACCTACCATACGAAACTACTAAACATGTACTTCCCTTCAGATTTCACAAAAATTGTCTATTATACAGCAGTAAACCTTATCACATTTAATGAAAAAACATTTTGATCAGTTACTTTTGCAGTCTTACTCACTACAATGCAAGGGTATCCATTCATTCCATGTACTTTCAGCCGAGCACAAGTAATTTATGTATATATGCCGGTGGGCCGGGGTAGCCCAGTCAGTATAGTGACTCGCTACATGCTGGACGGTGCAGGGATCGAATCCCGGTGGGGGTGAAATTCTCCGCACCTGTCCAGACCAGCCCTGGGGCCCACCCAGCCTCCTATACAGTGGGTACCAGGTCTCTTTCCCAGGGGTACAGTGACCAGGGTGTGGCATTCACTACCCATCCCATCTAGTGCCAAGGTTAAAACGAAAGAGTAGAGCTATAATTCTACTCCCCCTCTGGATCTTCATGGCCTGTTCTAGGGAGAATTTTACCTTTACTTTACCTACGCCTGTCATATTTCAAAATTATGGAAATACACCCAGAAATTAGATGCAATGCACTGAGTCAGTTGTGGGGCCAACACCAATGTTTTTAATCCATTAGCACCAGAATTAAATTCCTGGTGCAATATGCAAAACCCTGAATATTTACTACAGGATTTAATTTTTTCATGCAAACCCTTACAAAACAACAAAAAATCAAACAAAAAAGAGGATAAAACCCAAAAAAGGCTGCACAAAAATGGCCCTAAGATGCCAACCCATATGCTGTGTAGTATTAGAATTGTACCCTGCAATGAAGCATGTGTGTCATTCAGCACTAAATGGTTAAGAGAGCAAACCTTACCTTATACACTAAGATGCCATCCCATACAGCGGTGCAAATCACTGAATTCTTCTTAATTCTTCATAATTATAATAATACACATAAAACATTACTTCCACTCACAATTTTTTTTTTGAGTTTTGGTAAATGTATGGATCAAACAGCAAAAAATTTCAGTCAAAAATTCTTACATCAATTTAGAATCGGTGAGAGTCATCTCATATTTCAACCTAACCAGAACGTAATTCCACAGGTCAAATACTGCATTTTTCTTCATACTTACCTAGTTTAAAATAACTGCATATTGCAATCACTGAGTCCAAACAACAACCAGCAGAGAAACAATACAAACAACAACAGCACTAACTAGAACTACAGACCATCATAAATTAAGCTGGAGATCACCAGCTGAGAAAAATAACACATTAATCAGTTCTGATATACATGTTCCTTACAATGCAAATATGTCATTCACTAGGTCGGGCTACCTCAACTTAATACTTAGTTTCAGGAACATTAAAGGAAACATACCAACACTACAGTAAAAGACATCACATTAAACAAATAACTGTTATAATACAAGAAAGCAGATTTTCTTACAATAAAACTGAAGAGACATTAAAGCAATCACTGCAGGTAAGAAATAGATAATGCATTTATTATGTGCAGATCATTACACATTACTTTTGCAGACAAAAGATGATATTCAAAGATATTTTCATGTACATTTCAATAAATAAACTATGTGACAAATATTTTTTAAAAATGAAAACAGCAGCTTCTATGGGAAAACTTTCGGTATTATGTTAGCTAACAGGCAAACAGAATAAGTGTTCCAATTTAATTACTCATAAAAAAATAATATGCCCCATTTGGAAAACTCAGGGCAAACATTTACACGTGCAAGTGGAATCACTGATAGATACTGTGGCAAAATAACTCTGAGGATACAGTTATATTATAAAGAAATAATGGTGCAATATGGTATGGTCATATAACATGACCAAGGAGCACTTGATGCAAAATGGAGAAACGAGAACCTCTGATAGCTACATTTGTATTAAAGTCCCCTGATGACCATAGGGTAAACAGAATTTGGGGTTAATTACATAATTCTGATTTACACTTTGATAATACATAATCATAGTAACATGGGCTTGGGATTGTGGTCAACTAGTACAATCATGTATGTCTGCTCCATGGTAGCTATTCATGACTTACTGAAGCAATAATGAAGTCAAAACGTAATGTTTATATGCTCTTGGTGTGCTGAGGCCACTACCAATCCTACCATGTGCTGCACAAGCCAAAAATGAGTAGTGTCTGTCCCTCTCATTTGAGAAGCCAAATTATTTCTGGGTAGGCCTCAAGCAACTGCAATGTACATTCCCATAAAAATAAAATTAATGGTGCTATATACTTGAGATAACAGTAAAGTTGTCCCTGTGCACGCCATTAAAATATATTATGGGGGGGGGGGTGATTTTCTTTTTTGGCAGAGAAGTAATGTCTCATGCTGTTGGTATGCTATGAGGTAATGCTTAGCCACAGGGACAGCCTTCACCTGTTTATCAAAAAAAAAATTTAAATAAGATTTTCCTTCACAAGTGTTGAAAATCAGATTAATGCTTTCTTAACATAACACCGTTTTCAAGCAAGTACTGAAACTAAATCGTGTGTGTATGCCCTAAAAAATCGACAAACACATCATTTAAATCGACAAACACGACTGCGATACCTTCTCAGCAATCGAAGTTATCACTCTCAAAAAACGTAAACAAACAACTTCCGACGAAGTATCTTCGTGGTACGTCGAACTCTATTGCCATGTTCAAATGCAGGCGTGAAAATAAGTCAAGTCGCACAAGATCTGCGGTGAACGCGTCAACATGCATGCACGCACGCATGCCATAAAATTTACCTTAGAAAATACTAAACAAATATCGCAAGCTTAGTACATACAAGTTTTCATAGTCTTCCACACAAATTTGTTCCCGTTACGGAGTGCGTAGCAATCAATGTTGGTATGCGCTACACCAATGCATAAAATTCATAAATCCCTTACCAAGGACTTTCAAACCAAATCCATGTGTTAAATTGTCGTCTTTATCAATCATGTTTGTTCCTATAACAACACACGCTGAAATACACGAACATGATAATGTGCTTCTTTTATACTCACCTCCTCTCCTACGCGCCGCAAATTACGAACACCTCTACCAAAACCCCAAGACACACGCCATTTTGTACAACGACACACACATATTGCAACTGATATACACAGCATTAACAATCAAACCACAGACCATCTACATTGGACTGCAAAGAAACTTATGTCCATGGATTTCAATCTGTGGAAACGCATCGAATTGTGCTGCTATCCTTTGACGCAACGCAGTTGCGACGTACTTTAACCCTACCCCTATCGGTAACTTCAAAAACTACAAAATTAGCCTACGTTGCAGAACCGATAACGTAAAACGCAACTAACCTTTTACTACAAAGAAACTAAATTTCTTCTACCGCGTAACCTCACTTCGGTTCTGTATGTACTACACACTTCGTGACGATGTTTCGACTCTTAGTGCTGATCATCTTCAGGTCAATAACTTAGCAATAACGTGTATAGTAATTCAAATTATATGATGTAAATATTGACATTTCATATTACCCGAGAGATTGAGATCGCACTCCATTGAAATAGTAATATTGTATTCAGAGAATAAGTATGTCATTAATTTTACAGTAATTATCGTATTACCTGAGAGATTGAGATCGCACTCCACTGAAATAGTAATATTGTATTCAGAGAATAAGTATGTCATTAATTTTACAGTAATTATCGTATTACCTGAGAGATTGAGATCGCACTCCACTGAAATTGTAATATTGTATTCAGAGAATAAGTATGTCATTAATTTTACAGTAATTATCCTACATGTATCAGTACCCAGCTTTACTGGTTATATGCACCACTTATATAACCCAAGTTGTTTCATAACCTGTCAGCCGCAATTACAGCTTTACTACCATGTGCAGACCACTTACAACAAATTAAAGCCATGGCATACAGTCTGCAGACAATAGACTTCAGCATCAAAGCGGAATCATGCCATGACAGGAATAAGCATCTTACTGTTTTGGACTACTTGACGCCTGGACTTTGTTAACTGTGTAATGATCTAGAAAACACAGAAAGATGTAAGAATACTTAAAACATATTAAATTAGATTCATTAACAGATAAGTTAAGGAAAACAAATGCTGTGGATGATAAACTGGCAAACAAGAAGTTGTGAGTTGGAATGTATGCAAACTACAATAAGATGAAACAAAATATATAGCGCAAGCATACATACCAGATGTTTTATGTGTTGAAGTCATCTAGAATAGAAATTGCTGTCTTTGTCATGTACAACATATAAAGAGCAACTTCCTTTCTCAGTCAGTTGCATGCAAGCTGGCATCATAAATTTGGAACCTTTGGCACTGGTATTAAGTGTCCTAGTCTGCAAAAATGTGGGGGCTTATTTTGAAATGGCCACCATTCATTACTTTCCATGTGCTTGGTTAGCGACTTCAGCAGAAATTGGTCTTCTCAGCACCAGACTACATGTCAACTAAAGTTGTCTTTTAAAACAAAAGGGTTAAATCAGTTGGTATGCCACTGCACAATCTGAAGAACAGTACCTGCCTCTCAAAGTGTTAGAACCGTTTGCTCCTCTTTCCCATCTTCAATGCTGTCCTCCCCCACATTCATCCTGTGCTCGCAACACTGCATATCTTATGTATTCAGTAAAGCCGTTCACGTGTATCATCACTGCCACAAGTTACCCTACAAAGACTCTCAATGTGATCACAAGTTTTCCCAAGACTGGCACATCTGCCACACTGTATATGGAATGCTGTAGTATCCAGTGTTTGGAAGTCTGTATTATACAATTCCTTGACTTGCAGTGTAGTAGTGCAATTAGAGCTGCACAGAGTGGCTGCCATTTTTTTTGTATACAGTGCATAATTTGACTGCTATTTATTTATATTTTGTTGAATATAGAATTATTTGTGCCATATTTTTAATTTCATGAAGTTGTTTAGTCATTTTAACCATCACTTTATCAATTTAAGATATAAAAATTATTTGGAACCCTAAAGGCTTTCCCTTTCTGACACCATTATTTTTATACTGCTCAGAAACAAGATAAAACTGTGTGAATACTGCTCTAAAATTCCACTTACAGTTGTGCCATTGAGGGGGCTAAGGGGTCAGTGGATACAGACATAGATAAGGATGCGTGTATTTTCTGTTGAAATCAGAAATAGGGGCAATGAACATTCTGCACCAACACAAAGTTGTTCATAGACACTAGCTGTGATACAATGTACCTGAAATTGTTCCAGACAAAATTCTTAAATGTACCCTTAGCATTAATTGAAGATGTTTATTCCAGAACCCTCCAGAGACAAGTATCTGGTTACTTCAATTTTCTTGCAAGTAAATAACATTTCGGGGATGCAGCAAGGCAATAAATGTGTAGGGTAAAGGGTAACCTGGCGTGTATGTTACGCACCGTACGTCTAGCAACCAAGTCACACTGGCAGTATAATCACTGCAAACTGTGTGGCTGAAACGCCACTAATTCAAGAAATGAAATTATGGTGGTATAACACCCATACCCAGTGTGTGGATAATGACACTATCAGCCTTAATTTAAGATAGTCTCCATTTTGGTTTTGATTTGTTATTGTGTCAACAGTTGGTAAGAAAACATACAGCTGCTTCACATGAATATAACAGTTCATGTTTCTAAAGCGTCACTTACAAAACGTGTGTAACTCAGCTACTCTTCAAGTGCTAAAAGAAACATTAATGTCTATTCAACTGAAAAAGTATACAGACTTCAACACACTATCAATTTCAAAGTCTCCTTTCGATGGCAGCCTCCTCAGAATCTTGTTCAGCCTGTGTTTTGTCATATCATTCACAGATCCATCATTAGTAAATTCTCTGCAACAATAAATACAAATGATACAAGTATAAGAAAGCACACACAATTTCTGATAATAGTACTTGCTTAACAAAATAAACAGAAGAAGAATGCGCTTATTACAACAGACAGGTGGTTTGGTGAGGCATGACCTCTAAGCTGCATGTCTCAGTGCCCTTGCTCTTATTCTGCTGGACAGCCTATATGTGCATGCTCTCTCTCTCTCTCTCTCTCTCACACACACACACACACACACACACACACACACACACACACACACACACACAAATGAGGAAAAAACACATCAGAAAATGTATGCATAGCATAGATGACATACAGTTCATGTTTTATAGTTCTTTTTGGTTGAGTTTCAATGGCCTCATAAATGGCTGCAATCTCTGGCCCCCACGTTTCCCTGATTTAACACTGTGTGACTTTTACGTGTGGGAAAGCGTATAAAGTGTATTAAACAAATGCCCCACAGTCTGGAAGAACTAATAAACAACATCCGTGAGATTTCAACAATTTCCGGGGAAGGACTCCATACAGTAAATATTGTGCCAAAATATGGAGTGCATTCGGCCAGGAGAACAACATTTGCAGCATTTGCTGTACCACTGGTCAGTTTTTATTAGACTTTCTAAAGGTTATTATTACTGTGAATCTTTTTCTTGCTTCCACCAATGAACGTTAAAACTCCTGAAACTCAGCAAACAATATAATGCTAGCTGAGCGTCAAGCAGGCACCAATCAGATTCTTTAAACAACACCCTACACTTAGCAAGATGTGAGACATGAGGTTTTCATGGCAGAGTTGGTGAAAACTGTTACAATGGCTTGTTGCAACATGTTGATTGGTACATAATTGCCAGTGTTCTAGAGGAGCTTGGTGCCTTCTCTTTCAGGACCCCAGCAGTCACAGAAGACTTGAATTTTCATTTATCAATATACATACAAAAATAGTCTGTCACTTCTGACCTTAAAAAAAACCGGAGTGTGTTTGAAAGCTGTAGCAGGGCTTATAAATAACAAACTTATGAAAATTCAAATCCTGCCCATCTCATCCTTTCTGATTTAATCTCCCTAACAATATTAAGTGAAGAGCACAAACGATTAGGCTCACTCTATGCTATATATTCTTGAAAAGTTTGTTACTCTGTATCTACCAATTCCACATCCATACAAAACAACTGATCAAATAACAGTTTCAAGCACTTACTTTCTATTTTTATGCAAAGTTTCTGCTCCTGTACACAACTAAATCTGTTTCTATGCTATAATTTGTATACTTCTTTTCTTTGAATTTCATGAGATGGAGTTTAATGTGAGACTCTTTCTGCAGTTTCTCACTGAAATCTCAGTGCATACACATAAAAAAAAAATTACAACTTACCTTTCTGCATAGCTGTATTTCCGTGCCAGAAACGCTGACAGATCCTCCAGAATAGGCTGTGAATGCAGGGATACAAACTGCTCCCTGCAAACCTGAAAATTGGGGATGGTACTTTCATGAATATCTTGTTTGAATCACTTATTTAACAAGAACTTGCGGGAAGAAATTAATTGGGAACATATTGAAAGCAACTTAATGATCTACTGATCTGTTTCTGGGCACAGTTTCCACTAGTGCAGACTGTGACTATATTACGTTTTGCACTACTGCCAGGTTTGTAATTTTTAACACATTACAGAAATCTTCATTGAATAGTTGTAGGTAAACATACAATTTCACACACCTACCTGCAATGGTTACTTATCACATTTACTCACATTATTTATGCTGTAAATAATTTTCACCCCCCTCCCCCCCATTAAGACAAGAAATTTTGAAACAAAAAATCATGTACCATATCTTTATCCCCAGATTTAAGAACAAATGGCTGGTAGATCAGATATGTAAGTAAGCAATTAATGATATAATCTGCACCCTTATGTGTCGTGTCATGCATGGCCATTCGGTACTACTAACTAAATGGTAGCATTTGACGGTATACAGTGCACACCAAGTTCCATAAAATTTACGAATTGATTAAGAAGTTATGAGTGGGATATAAACACTTGGAAATGCTGACACTATCAGCTTATCCTTGCATCTGACAGGCAATCGTACCTTATTCATAATAGCTACACTGCTTGGGTGAGTCCAGAAACAGTCGTGAACAGAGACAAATGTAATGCCTTCCCTTTCACAGAAGAGAGAAGTCAGCATCATGTGACTAGAGTCCAAGGAGTGAATGAAATTTGGTGGAAAAGCATTCTTCTGTTTCATCACGTTTGGCCGCCTAAAACAAATAAAGTGCCATCAGACAAGGTAACCTTATTTATGTACAGAATAATAGTACAGTAGGGTCTCGTTTTGTGATGGTTCATTTTACGATGATTCACTTTAATGACCCTTGTCAAGTCAGACCGAGCACTCCTGACCTGCGGTGCATCACTGTCGCAACTCAAGTGTCCTTTCTCTACACAGTGCGCTTCTGCCTCTTTTCCTGCGTGCATGTGTTTCTTCTTTTTCTATTTTAGTGCAGTTCTTTTAAGGTGATTGTGATTTTTCCACCCATGACATCTACCAAAAGACACAAAAGAAGAAAAAATCAGAACAGTTGACGTTACATTCTTCCTTTACGTTTTCTGAACCATGGCCTGGGCCTTCTTCAACAAAATAAAAGGTGATTTGATTGAAATTTTTTCAATTATGTTTTTTTTTCTATATACCTAATTCATTAAATTAGAATTGTATGATATAATGTTAAGAAATAATGTAAATTATAATACTGACTAATTTGTTTGGCCCACGAACGTATCTCAATTTAAACCATTTAAATATTACTTGTTTTACGACAATTCGATTTACAACCAAATATTCGAGAAAATAACCCCTGTCGTAAAACGAGACCATACTGTATGGTGGTTCAAAAAGTAATAGAGGGCAAAGATAAAGCATGCAACATTTATTCTACTGTAATTTCTGTAGATTGCACGGTACATTTTTTGATTTACAAAACCCATAATATATCATCAGAAATTGTAGGGAACAAACAGCAGCAACATATCAAGGTTTGACTGTATACTCCTTCCATGTCAATGCATGACTTAGGCTGTAGTGGATTGGGGTCAGCTTACTCAAACATATCCAGCGCATAGTGCTCCTTGATTTTCTGGGCACCGGACTTAACTTCTAGCTTCTTATTGGGACGGCTGTAGGGTTGAACAACTGGAAGGCCCAAAGGTGTGACCCATTCTACATTCTGACCACAAACTTGGGAAATGAGTCGGGCACATTCAGTAAACCAGTCCTGGCAGAAAGAAGTCAGTATTTTAATACATGAACAAATTAGTAAAATACAACAGCAAAATATACAGCTTCTGTTTACTCTTTGATAAGCCTTCTAAAGAGAAAGTAAATTTTGTCTTTAGTACCATGAAAATAAACAGGGGTGAATGGAGGTAAAGTTACATGTATTCTTATCAACAATGTACAGTCTACACAAGTGACAGCATCACGCCCTCCCTCCCTCCCTCTCTCTCTCTCACACACACTTAAAAAAAATTCACCTGCTTATAATTTCAGTGCTAGATGAAGCAACACTAACCATCAACATGCTTAGTAACTTCTCTCTACCTGTACCCACAGAACAGAAGACAGAGAGGTCCCCACAGCTGGTTTTGATACGGTAGCAAAGAATAAAGTCCCTAACACTGTAGGAAATATAACTTCTATCATCACAGCCACCATAGTAAGTCTCCCTGCAGTGACTAGGCTATGATGCCTCTATCACTGTGACATTTGCAATGATTATCACGAAAGTTACCATATGGCTGTATACTAACAAGAAAATTGAAGCCTCCAGTGCTATTATGTACACAGTGACTACCATAAAAGTTATCACAATACTGTATACAAACAAAAAAAAGTGACACCTCCAATAATATTATGTTCACAATGACTATCACAAACATTATCACTGCTGTATATTAACACAAACCTGAATTTCCTTTGTAGATGTAAACATTTCTTGCAGGCTTTCAAAAGTCTTTCCTACAAGATATGTTGATCCTGGCCATACATAATCTTTAGGGAAGTTTTCTAAATCTGTAGGAGCAACAAAAATCAATTCAGTACATTCAGTTTCACATGACATTTAATGAGGTAGTTTCATACACTTGTGGCTCTTTTGCGAGCCACAAGAAGTCCTGTAAATTGCAACTACACCACATACAGTCTGAGAGATTGTAGTATAGCCATTCTTGACAACAGTCAGTATGCAATTATTCTATAGTAAGCTGACACATTAGGCAACATGACAACAACTTTTCTCAACATACTACACAGTAAAAGAAACAGAAGGTTTGAAAAAAGGCATTATGATGGCTAGTACAGCAGGTTTCCCAATAAAAATAGAGTAAGTTTTGAAATTTTTGCAATGCTATAACTTCCATTTTTCTCCGATATGATGATGTGTAAGTAGGTAATCAGTCCAATCACCCAGTTATGCAGTACCATATCCCAAAAGAACAGAATTATCAAAAGGAAAGTGCTTTGCAAGATATCACTTTAACACTATTAAATGTGTTGCAAGATGTGACCACTGGAAAAGTCTGGACAAACTCTTTCACATAGACAGCATGACACATTAGTATAAGAATAGCAGGATGTACTAATGGAAAGTGGCCAACTTACACCTCTACAAAGAGCTATGCAGTCTGCTGCTGAAATTACTGCAACAACAAGGCCTCAAAATCTTCATCTGAACTAGACCTGCAGCCCTGTAAATTCTTCAGGGGCTGGTCATATACAGTAGCAACAGTGTAAATATGTTTCACATAGCCCTCACATTTACCTTTCAACTGGCGAGCAATTTGAAGGCGAGCCCCAAAACGTGTTACCCCATACACAGTTGTCATGACAGTTTGCTTGATCACTTTTCTATGGATATGGCCTTCTAACACTTGGGCTATTTGCAGACCTTGTTCAGCATCTTTGTATCTTTCTCGCTCCACCTAAACTCACAAAGAAATTACAATGTTAGATTTTCAGCACAAGTTTTTGTGGTGATTACTTGTATGCTAAAAGGTACTCTGCCAGTCTGCTCTACACATGATACAGGAAGTGACATGATGCATCTATATGCTCAGCCATTCACTGACCAGTTATGAATAAACAGCTGAATTGTCAGACCTCACTTGGCAATCAGCAGATGCCCGCGGCTGGCAAAGTGAATTCTTAAAGGATTCACGATACACATGTACACGATCACCATTTGTAACTTTGTTGTCTTGACATGCTCAGTCTGGTAGGTGATCCTCTTTAGGTAAACGGGTGTGGTTCACCGAATAAAATATAGTTTTAATTATTTCTTTTTACTTGTTGTTTTATTTACTCAATTTGTCATTGATAAAATGAAAAAAAAAAAGCATGCTGTATCAAGTTAAACTATTAAATCATATTTTATTACAGTAACATAGTCACTCCTATTCCCTCACTCACACCTCTCGTACACAACTGACTTCCCTACTGGACTGCTAGCATCTGTTATCAGCTTCTAACTGTTTCGGCATTTAAATCTCTCCCCTCCTACCTATCACCAACGTTTCTGAATATACACTGCCAGATTAAGCCCAAAACATACGGCTATGAACCATCTGTAACTGATGCCAGCAATCCTAATAAACAACTATATAAAAAATGTTCGGCTACACATTCCAATACCCCTCTTCTAACTCATGATGACCCACTCTAACTCACCTCTGCTAGACATAATATCACAACCAACAAATGCTATTAAGTGTAGGAAAGTATATTACCCACACTGTATACCACCTATGTGCAGCGGCTCTGCTAACTCATCACACATGATCTAACTCACCAGTGCTGCCACACAGCTGTACACATCCTGTGGCCTCACAGATGGTTTGAGATTCACACTTTCTGCCCCCGCACTGTCTCTGCCCAGGGCAGCATAGTGTTGCAATCCATTGCAAGAGCCATCTTGATGAACAGGAAAATGGCATACATAGCTTTTGGGGTCTCCTGACTTAATGGCCTTGGCTATTTCCATGCAACTAGCAAGAGTTTGCCAAGGTTCTTCTGACTGTGCCCACCACATTCGACCCTGAAAAAGAAAAACAGCACTGCAAAAGTGCAGATGTGTGCAAGCAATGCATTCTTTCTCCAATAACAAGTTCTATCAACCCCTCTCAAAAAACAGCTCAGTCAGTATAGTGACTCGCTACGGGCAGGACGGTCCGGGGATCGAATCCCGGAGGGGGCAAGATTTTCCACTCCCATCCAGAATGGCTCTGGGGCTCACCCTGCCTCCTATACAATGGGTAACAGGTCTTTCATGGTGGTAAAGCAGCTGGGGCATGGTGTTGACCACCCACCCACATCTAGCGCCGAGTTTAAAGAAAGAGTAGAACCATACTTCCACTCCCCCTGTGGGCCTTCGTGGCCTGTGCTAGGGTGAACTTTATCTTTTTACCTTTACCTTTACACTTCATTTTTCTGGGCCAGTGCAGGCTCTCATAACTGTAATCATGAAACTTTTGGCTCCAAAGACGTGTAGAATTTCTTGAACAGTTGAACCAATATTAGCTTGTCAATAGGAATTGTGCTCCATGAGTCAGTTTCCTGATTAACTCCCCTTAATGAGCAATGCGTTTCCAGAAGATTCAAGCGTTCTGCAATGTAACATCGTGATGCTTGATGTGTAGCTCAAAAGGATCACATGGCCTTCATGTTCAGGGTCAAGCTGTGAAAGAAGAGTGCTTGACCCTGAAAGCGAAGGCTCTATGATCCCTGGAAATACTGATAACCATTTACCACATTACTGAGGGTAATATCTCAGCAGACTTGAAACTTTAAGCAATACAGTTGTCAGAACCTCAAACCTTGCAAAGTAAATCTTCACGAATACCTTTCAGTTAACAGGAGACAACTAAGCCTTTGCAAATTTTGATGTTTTGCTGACCGTGCATCTCAGTATAATCTTAGTAATTAACCAATTTGATGCACAAAATCTCGTTTTATAATAAGTTTATTAAATGCCTCTACGTGTTTTGAGCACTATGTGCTCAGCATCAGGAGGTCAAAATTGCATTACACAGCATCTGGTATCATCACACCTGTAGGCGTGATTATACCAGATGCTGCATAATACAATTTTGACCTCCTGATGATGAGCACATACTGCTCAAAACACATAGAGGCATTTAATAAACTTATTATAAAACGAGATTTTGTGCATCAAGTTGGCTAATTACCAAGATTAAGCCTTTGCAGTTGTACCAGATGGAAGAACCATGGGCATATCACGTGCTTGTTAGAAACAGATGAGCACGTCAATTACATATGGGCATCTAGCTGTCTGAACATATTCAGAATGTAAATTATGCACCAAAATAAAAGGGAAAAGGGTTAAAAGCTCTTTTAATAGGTACTTTTTGACTCACAAAAAATATGCCACTCAATATCTGTATGAGAATAAACTATCATCTCCAAAGATTAGATATGTTTTCCTCCTTAACTGTTACAGGTACTGAGAAAATATTAAACCATTACATTGAAACTTTATTTTTTACTGCCTGTGACATTTGCATCTAATCTAGTCTAAGAATGTCAGAACTTTTACCTTCCCTCCATGTGTCTTCATGGCATTTCACTAAAATAGAGACGTGCAAGAAATCATGATTTGTTCAGGTAATCAGAAGTGATATATCATACTTTTATTTTAACCATTGATTCAAATATAACATTTAACAAAAATCCGTTCACTGTGACTGGTACTGATAACTACAGCATGAATAACATGTAAAGAATTTTTATGCTATTTGCTTTATCCTCTCCCTTATGAAGGACAAGAATATCTGTACAGTTACACAAGCAGTTACTTTGTTCTCAAAGGAATTACTGTGCATTCAACTCACAGTCAAAGGCTTCTCAGCAGAGTCCATGATTTCAGGCAACAGCTCCTCTGCCAACTGCAGCCTTTCATCCACTGGATCTCGTTTCTTTAATCCAGTCAGATTAATCACGTGGATCTAGATCAAAACAGTAAACAAAAAATAAGTAAATATGATATCTCAGATGTCTCACAAATGTAAATTCCTCCTGTGACAGCACCACACTAAGACCTCAAAAGGGTTGCCTAATCGCAGTACTGTGTCAGACTGGGCTCAATCTTTTCTCACCATCCCATAAGTCTGAGCAACATACTTACACATATCTATCATATATAATCTTGTGGTATTTGAATAAAGGTTGACCAACTAGATGACACTTGCTTTATTATCTACTGCTCAACATGTTTCAGACGTTAATATGTCCATCTTCAGGAGCTTGCGACTACTTGTTGCATTGTGTAGGCTGACTTATGGCATGCTGGTGTTATGTAGCAGGATAGTCTGTTGGTGATGTGGTATCCGAGTGCAGGCTGAACCACTACATGTTGAGCAGTAGATAATAAAGCAAGTGTCATCTAGTTGGTCAACCTTTATTCAAATATCAAGATGATGCACGGTCCAATACGCATAAGATAATCTTGTGGTGTTCACTTCAATCCTGAAGATGGAGGCAGAATGTTTCCCCAAAGTGTCAGTGTCCAACAACAAGATTACAAGCTGTCAAAACCCATAAGACCAAACTCTAAGCTTGGATACAAAGTTTTATCAGAATACTGTATGTCAAGTTGTTATGGAAATGGGACATACATATTGGACAGGCATTTGTTTGACACATTTTATGCAAAGAACATTTAACAGCAGTGTAATTACAATAGGAAACTGAAAATAAGGGCCCTCTACTTATCAGAAGAGCACCCTTAATCTGATTTCACTACAACTAGGAAATCAGTGTCACAATGTACAACAGCATCATATACCTATGTGTTGAATCAAATTTATCCTTGTGATGTGTATTCCTTTCATTCATTCATTCCTAAATGTGACCTACAAAATTATCAACTGACCTTAAGCCAGTCGAGACCACTGGATCCCAAAGGCTCTCCTTTGGCAAAACAAAGCAGTGATCTTGCCATGTCCGAACCCAGGTGATTCAAATGAGGTGGACATGGGTACACTCGTCCTCGGAAATCCATGTTATGTGGAAGCCAGAAGATACGTTTCCTGAACTATAATAAGAGAAACAGGTATTAAGAAGAAATCACAGTATGCCTAAGAAGCTCCCACTTTGTAGCATTTGATCATTTTTGTGCTCTTCATGTTTTACTTGTGACTGTAACGAATGTCTATAAAAATGGTGGTAGTAATATAGAATGTACAGAGTACAACACTAACATGCCACTCTTCTTCTTCTTCTTCGTCAGTAGGGCCTGTGGCTAATGACATACACGTACTGCAGCCCAGTAGGCTTATTGTACTCACCCTATCCCCCCCAACGTTTGTTTGGACGTTCCCATGTTCACCACCAGGTACCGCCACGTCCACAATGACGTGAGAGATCCTAGTAGCGAAAGGTGGAACTACTTGGGCGAGAATTAACCGGTAATTTTGCCTGAGATTGTGACTTCCACGTCAATTCAGGGATTTTTTACATGCTGCAAATCTGCGACATGGGACCCACAGCTTTACTTCCTTTCTGAAGGAAGGCATGCTGAGGATTTTTTCACCCTGAAAAATCCTGACGGCTTCGGCCAGGTTTGAACCCATGAACTTGGGTACTTAAAGGCAGCACGCTACCGCTAGACCAGCGAAGCAGCTTTAACATGCCACTCTTACTACACTTATTAAAGAAGTTACAAATAAAGTTGAAAATAACACAAAGAAAATTCTTTCAGAAGTGGAAAAGTGAAAACAGACCTAGTATTTGCACTCAGACAAATATAAGGGAAAGTTTAGCACCTGGTTAAAAAAAAAACCATTCATGGATACTGACAAGGCACATGGGGACATGTAAAAATAATTAAGTTTTCTGCATAAAGAAATTATGTATAGACATTCCAAATGATGACGATGATGATCACGACGACAACGGCGATTATGATAATGACAACCATGACCCTATCAATGATAAGAACATCCAAACTTTGGCCATAATCATGTAACTGTGGCTTTGTGTAACATACATTCAAAGGTAACACATAGTTACGCACCACAACCTTTGGACACGAAATCTGGTAAAATGTTTGTAATTTAAATAAGTAAATAAGGCAGTCTGGAAATCAAACTTTCACACTCTGGGAAAACTGCTAACAAAATACAGGATTACAAGATGTGAAAATACCAGTAAAAATAATTTAGTAATGACAGCTATTGTACATTAACGGCTGGTACAAACAAACCAGAGATCCATCTAAGCAGATAACAAGTCAACTTTCTTAAAAATTCTGAAAATTTTCCAAAGAAAAAACAGAAATGCATATGACACAAATTCATAGTAAATTCTGAATTCTGCAAAATTTATCACTTACGTGGTTTGCCAAAGACAGCCTGTAGAGGGCATCACACCATAAACTATACATCTCTGCTTTGCGTCTTCTCAGAGCCATCCTCTGTCGGAATATCTGAAATCTCTCTGCTTTTGTCATCTCTGGAGTAGCTACTGTAGGAACAGGACAGGAAGACGGTGGTTCTGGTATATCTAGTCGCTGAGAACCTCCATTATTGAACACCTCAATCACTACATCAAGAACCTTGTTGTAGGAAGCAATACAAAGCGAACATTAGTCACATGACACAGTAAGTGAACACAGCATTGCTTAATTCTACATCACAGGCCAGTAAAAAATGACCCAGTTCCACACAATGGGTATTAAAGACTAGTCACTCTATTGCTTACACTTCTCATATCATTACAATCGCAAAATCCATTTCAAGTTTGCAGCTACACACTATGTACTTGTTTTAGAAACAATGAATTTAACAAATTCTATGTTAACACACCTGAAAAACCCACATCTATATTTATGACAGTGAAAACATTTCAAGCCAAGAGCTAATTGCCAATGCCATTACTGAGCAGTTTGTACCACACACAGAGCATTCACCAACTGTTTTCGTTTTGCCACAAAATGTCCTTCCTACAATAAACTTCCAAGACATTGACATAATGTGTTTTAATTTGTACAGTTCATTTTAAATGAATTATTTCCAATGTCTTCTACCCTGAAGATGAAGAGAGTATGTCCCTCTGAAATGCTGACAACCAGGTACCAAATTACTTGGAATATGAAACTTCATTACCATGAAAACTTCAAAACTTTTACAGTAATCCATGCATGTGTGTGTGTGTGTGTGTATCTGCATCTGGCTACATGTGTACTCAACTTTGGCTAACACAGAGCACAGACACTAAAAAATGAATGGGATGGGGGCTGGCCATGCACAGAAATCAAGAATAATGTGCAATGAAATTCCTATTTAATATAAACCTAAAATATAAACCTTCAAAGATCAGTGTTCACATACAAGAACCCACACAACAAACCATCCCTAGAAGTTCAATGCAATTTAAACACTTATGCAAAAAGTACATATATGGTATTTTTAACACATGTTCCATTAATCTCTTTTATTTTCCACAATATACCATCTATGCCATATTATTATATTTTTTTGTTCAAATAATACGTTTTCCAGAAACCATGCGCTAGAATATAAATACCAACCCATTCGTTTAGAGGGTAAATCAAGGTTTACATTAAATGGGGAATATGTACAATTACATCAAGGAAACTTCATCTTTTTACATGACTTACTGTATAAAATTATGATAAAATAATTCATATCAGTAGTTTGTAAGATACAAATAATGAAGGAAGTGTTATAAAGAAGAACAAGTGCAATTATATAAACAACACAAGACGTGCGATAACACAGTACAATAATGACAAGGCTATGAACTGGATGGTCTGGGGCTTAATTTCTGAGACAGTAAGCAACTTTTCTCTTCTCCAAAAATGTCCAGAACAGCTCTTGTGAGCATACAATTTAGTCAGTAAGTATCAAGGGTTCTTTCCACAGGGGCGAAAATTGCAGAGCATTATACTAACCACTCACCTCCATTTACTGTTGTGGTTAAGAATGAGTGGGGCTATACCACTACTCCTTGTATAAGCCTGCACGTTGTGAAGAGGAACAACTTTCACTATAACTAAACTCCGTGGCCTTAGTCCGCACGCGAACTATACCGACAGAGCGGCCGCCGCCGGTCGGCGAAGTTAGTGCCAACTTTTGCGGATAGAGGGGTGTCACGTGGTCAGCGCAACG
>Ga0123352_10005973_pt1 | contig 18505 bp, 15 predicted proteins | sample TergutLab28metaG_FD_89700 | JGI IMG/M metagenome (GOLD analysis project Ga0123352, IMG submission 89700) | Labiotermes labralis P1 segment gut microbial communities from Petit-Saut dam, French Guiana - Lab288 P1 | ecosystem: Host-associated > Arthropoda: Insects > Digestive system > Gut ... | reverse complement strand
TCACGAAGTTAACTTTACTTTCGTACTTTAAATGTATCATGTATTATGCTGGTTTATTATTTTGTTCCGTTTATTGTCAGTAATCGTTACCTTCTATTCCGAGATTCAAACGGTCATAACTCCAGTAACCGTCCAAAATCGGACACATGTTTATATGAACTTTTTTGATCACAAAGACCTAGGAAATCACCTCCTGCAGTTATGCCCTAAAGTCGTGAAACACCCTGTATGTTGTCCATTTGAATTCTCATTTCATTGAGGCTTCCCTTTAAATTATTGAATGTACATTCTGGTAAATTGTTTATTATAAATGTGTGCCAGGGAAGCTGCTAATGTTAAAAGTGGTACTTCTATTTATATGATGTTGAACCACTTTTGCAGAGAAGAACCGTTCTTATGAAATGTCATCTTTTGATGAACGGCAGGCAACAACATTATTAAAAGAAAGGCCTATTGAGTTTGTCAATTACGACAAACACCAGCTGAGCCGAGTCTATCCTGCTGGTACACGTTTTGACTCGAGCAATTTTATGCCCCAGGTGTTTTGGAATGCTGGTTGTCAGCTGGTTGCACTCAACTATCAGACTCTCGGTAAGTCTGCTGATGGTTCTTTGTAGGTTTATAACACCTTTAAGACTGAAATCTGTGTACATTATACATGAAGATACATTTCCTGCATCACAGAGATTTACTCTTGCTTCCATTAGCAAGAGTATATGTTGAATGCTGTATAGTGAAATAGTGGTAGTTTACTTTAAGAAACATGGAATATGCAAGTACACTGTGAGCACAAAATGTGGAGTTTTCAGCATTGAACTTGGTGTCATGTATTGTGACAACTGAGTTTTCAAGTAACTCTTGGCATCTTTACAGGAATATTAGCTGCACATTTAATTGGAAAATATATCAAACATTAAGTTGTGTGGTTTGGTACAAACAGTTGAGGAGTGTAAAAGGTGCAATTAATAACCTTTAAATTTCTTGCAATGGCATGGATGTTACTAATATGTGAACTGAAGTCCATTTATTTTTCAATATTCAGTGCAGCTTGCAATTGTTAGCCTCATGGGCACTTTCTTGATAGCACTGTCATTGTTCCTTATAAAAACAATGGTCACTCATTACTGAATAGTGTGAATGACTCCAAATTGGTGATAGATGATGCCACCTGTGTTATACAGTACCAGTTACTTTGATTGGACAGTATTGTTCCTGGTAACCAGTAACTGCATAAGAAAATATACAAGGATGAATTATGTAATATGCTGTATGTTTGGTCCTGCACCTGCTTACTTCACTGTTACCTTTAGCTTTAATTTGTATATTGGAGTGCTTTGGACCAATCAGAATCATATACAAACATAGGAATTGAAATATGCGTTAGTGGTGAGTAAACCTATGAGTGGCTGAAACATGTAGGAGGCAAATCATAGACAGGGGTTATTCCACAGTAAAGTGTATTTGTTGGTTTAATTACATTCTAAGCTTGTACAGTAAAGTACATGGTGATATGCAACACTGAAATCAGGATCATGTATTTCATGTTTACTGCCGACAATTCAAGGCATACAGGGGCCATTTTTTATGGGCTGAAGCAGCCAGGGTATGAGGCCAACCACTTACTTCATGCTAGTGCTGAAGCTACGAATGACTGGAGCTGTACCTCCATTCCTCCTATATGTCTTCACGGCATATATAGGGATGACTGCACATTTATGTCTGTCAGCATTTATGATGAATGAAATGTTCTGACATATTGAACAAATGATAGAAATTTAATGCAGTGTGAAATGTCTATTTTTACCTTCTCATAGTTTTGTTGCTATAGTCAGGTACTTGCTATTATGCATCCTTGCTTATGAATGAACTAGTTTATACACATAATAAATATTTTGTTAGAACGTTGGTGTCTTAGTCCATATAGTTACTAGGCTATCAGCTAGATGGAATTTGATTCTTTATAGAAGCAGACATTTCTGTTTGCAGTAGCATTGTGATCAACCTGGGACATAAGTCAGCCATGGGCAACAAAGGCTCTTTTCCCTGATATTAGGTTGCCAGAATGTGAAACTGGTCATTGCCCTCTGGTGGCAAGATTAAGAGTGTGGGCAGCTGTACCTCCACTAACCTGTATTTCCTGGCATGATGCTTCATTAAGTACAAGATCACTTTGTCTCTACTAGTAGTTCAATGCTATTTATCCATTATTACAGATCTTGCAATGCAACTAAACCTAGGTATGTTCGAGTACAATCATCGGTGTGGGTATCTACTGAAACCAGAATTCATGCGTCGGCGGGACCGATGTTTGGATCCATTTGCCGAGTCCACTGTTGATGGTATCATTGCAGGGACAGTGCAAGTGACTGTCATTTCTGGTCAGTTCCTCACTGACAGACGTGTAGGAACTTACATAGAAGTGGATATGTATGGATTACCTACAGATACTGTCCGTAAGAAGTTTCGTACACGCATTGTACCTGCTAATGGCATCAATCCTATGTATGATGAAGGGCCATTTGTGTTCAAGAAGGTATGTAAGTTTCATACTGAAACTTTGTTGCTTACACTTGGGGTCTGAGTCCTTATGATGAAGTAAGTGGAAGCCAGTGAAGAGTACATATTTAACCTAGGTTTTTATGATTTAAAAATTTTGAAGCCAGTTTATAATCATGTGCAAGTTGTAGAATGTAGTTAATAGAATATATTATGTTTGTTCCCTGAAACCTGGAAGGGAAGAGGTTACTTTGAACAACTGTGGAGTGGATGGAAGGATGATGTTAAAATGGATTGTAAAGAAATTTGGCATGGGATGTGGACTGGATTAATCTGGCTGAGGGTTGGATATCATATTGAAATCTTGGGTAGTGGTATGAACAATGATATTCAGTAAATGGTGAGGAATTTCTTGATTAGCTGCATGACTGGGCATCTGAAGAAGGAGTTGTGGAGTTATATATATTTTATTCAATTTTTTTTTTGTGGCACAGCAGCCCTTAGTGGGTGTGGGCCTTCTCATTATCAAGGCTTCACGATCACGCTCAGACACACCACACCCAGTAGGACTCATCTGGATGAGGCAGTCTGATGCATAGACCTCTACCTGACACCACACAACACTTACAAGAGACAGACATCCTTGCCCCCAGTAGGATTTGAACTTGCAATCCCAGCCAACAAGTGGCCGCAGACTCACACCTTAGACCGCATGGTCACTGGGATCGGCTTTGTTTGCCTGATACTGTGTGTGCTGTCAAAGTAGTTTTCATTGAGTGTATTCTAAGACTTTTGGAAAGTAAATTTTACTGAGTGTCAACAGGTAGATGCAGATTGTAATTCTGGATTTTTGATCGTAATTATCGCCGTTGCTGCCTTTGTCCCTCTTATCATTCTACATAATTGGTGACACATGGATTTCTAGAGGTGCTCAAACCTTTGGGTTGATACTTTGAGGTATTTTGTGTCCTGTAAAGCTCTATCTTTCTGTTAAATATGTAATCTGTATCCAGTTTCTCATCATAGACTGAAACAGGTTACCTGAAGGTAGTATGTAATTTTTTGTGTACTCTTGCTAGTATGTGTGGTAGCCACAGTTCCTTCAGCACTGTGCATGTGATGTGGGAGAAATTATTGAATTACAAACTGTTACTGTAGCAACACTTATGCTTCCACATTATCACTATGCTCTCATCTGGTTACAACCTACCAGCTTCTATATGTGAACAGAAACAGTAAAATCCATTTAATATTATGAGTCTAGAATTTTCCTGAGTTTATGTCCGGTTTCTGTGATCCTATCTGATCAGCCATTAAACTTTCTGTTACTTTTTTTTTTTTTTTAAATAATATGGTACTGCCTGCAAACTATTAGAAAGATAGGTGTTTTATTGCAAAATGACCATGCCTACTACTTCAGCTCTGAGTAAGTTGATGCGAACGTGGCAAGGCTACATAATTCAGTGTGATATCATACTACTTGGACCTCTGGACCCTTGAAGATGAAAACACATTGTTCCTTTGAAACACTGGGAACTAATTACCTAGTGACATGGCATCATATCCCAGTAGAATAGAGTCCTCAGGATTAATGTATAAATAAAATTAATATGACTTTACATGATTAACATACTGAACATTTAATTTCAATTTTTATGCAGGTTGTGTTACCAGAGCTTGCAAGTATCAGGTTGGCAGCCTATGAAGATTCAGGTCGCTTTATTGGTCATCGAGTTTTGCCAGTAGTCGGTCTCTGCCCAGGCTATCGACATGTGACACTGAGGACAGATGCAGGGCAACCTCTTCCATTGGCTACTCTCTTCCTTTTAATTGTTGTGAAGGACTATGTCCCTGATGGGCTTTCAGATTTTGCAGAAGCCCTTGCTAATCCCATCAAATACCAGTCAGAAATTGAGAAAAGAGATCAACAGTTGTCTGTACTGACAGATGACATGGATGTTGAAGAGGTAAAGATGGCAGCATACAGGTCATGTGAAAAAGTGCAGTTATTAAGTTCCTGTTTTAGACATGTGGCTTAATTTTTATAGTGACAGGGAATGTTACAGCATGTTTTGTGTGGATCTCTGTTTAACTTTGTGTCCACTTACTCAGGCCAATTACTGCAAATGATAAGTTGTGTTCCTGTAATGTTTCATTTATAATGTCTGCCAATTCAGGTGTTATGATGTTATGTTTCAATTAACATTGTTTGTGTAGGTGATATCGCCAATATTATCACATCCAATTTTATACATTTACTTGTTTATTTACCTGGATATAAGGGAACTGAAGATTTTCATATGACTCAGGTGATGATATTTATAACCACAGGCCTAGGTGTCAAGTTTAATTTTCACTGTATGTGGGCTAGGTGTAAGTCTTCAGTAATGTTTGAAGGAGAAAAGAATGTGCATATATTGTTGACATAAGGCAGACTTAAACCATTTTTTACAGGAAGGGAACCTTCATATGCTGTACAGAGATCATAAGGGTACCAAATAATGTAAGAGAGAGTGTCATGAATTATATGAAGGCAGAGATATGGGTAGAACTGCTCATGGCCGTTGGTAACTCTGAAACATGAAGTTCATCTGAAGGGCATTTAAAAAGTATTTCCTACCTTGCAGAAAACATTGCATCTTCATTATGTATTTGTATAGGTTAATGCTGTTGAAGAAAGGAGTGGCTGTTTATGCTTGGAATCAGAGAAATTGTAGATACACTGTGTGGGCAAGTGTGGTGGTTTTTTATGTTAATGTAGATGGTACATGTAGTTATTTCTGAACATTAAAACGTTCAATCTGTTATGGCATTCATGTGCAGATCATCATCATCATCATCATCATCCCTTGTTCATTGACAGCGCTTTCAGTAGATCACATTGCATAGCAGTGAATGATGAGATGGTCAGTGAATGATGGATTATGAACATGTGTAAGGTAGCTGTCATGTCCTAATTTGAGGTACAATACTGACTTTTGTGTGGCAGAACTGAGGGAAACTGTGCACCTCCTTAGGATAGCTTCTGGTGGCTGATACTTGAACCCTGCACCTCCGACACATAAAGCGGAAGTACCATCCTTGTTGTTACCGCTGTCTAAATGCAGTTAAATTAGTTATAATTTTAAATGATTAATTTCATTAAGAACTTCATTAATATATGTGTTACAGGAACCAATGTGTAAACTGTCAGCACCAGAAATGATGCAACCGATCACATCTCCAAGACCTTCAATTGTGGGTGGCTTAGAGAGCCCAGTTATTGAGAATCCTTCAGAATCAGACACTGGCCCTGTTGTTGCGCTATTAGACACTACATTGCAGAATGAACAACCACCAAGTCCTCCAGGTCCACTTGCTTCTCTTAAGCCTGCTCCAAAATCTAATGAACCCATTCTACCAGCAAGTACGTTGAGCCTTTTTTAAATACACACTTTGGATTAAGTGCAGTGGGTATCAGGGTGTTTCACCCCGACAGTAAAATGGCTCAGACGTGAAGTCGACCACTCACCTCAGTCCAGTGTTGAGTTAATAGTATGTGGTGCTGTAGCTGTACTTCCCCTACCTGCCTTCAGGGTGTGGACAGGGACAACTTTATCTATGCCCTTTACATTGGAATTGGATTTAACCCTTTCCATCTGGAATAAGTAAGATGGTACATTAAAGCCCCAGTTTACTTTTTTGTGGGAACCACCTAAAAAAGGTGTAAAATCCAGAAACATTGTTCTTATGGGTATTTGGCTGGGACTGTACAGAAAGCATATGAAGTTGCAGAATATGTGAAATGTGGGGACAGTTATGTGTCCAAATTGCAGCTAGCCAGATGGATTTGAAATCTTAATTATTATGTATATCTGTTCATCCTTTTGTTTAAATTGGCCGATTTTAATAATTGTTTCAAGATACTGTTCACATATAATTTAAAATGTAAGGGAAAACTGAAGTCATATATGTTTTGATAGGTTTAATGTACTGATCGTGTAAGATACATGTACCGATCCTATGACACATTTTATGTTGCCTGGGGTGAAGTAAGACTAATTTTACTGTATTCCTTGCAGACATGTTGTGTACATGTTGCTGTCTGATTACATGTACTTTGTCAGTTTCTGTGTGAGCATGAAGTCTTTTGAAGCCAATGTAGAAGATGATGAACACTGTAATGAAATTTCATATTGTGGTCTTCTAGGTTACAAAACTGTGTAGTCTGTGTAGTGACATTTTGGAGGAACATGCTGCACTATGTTTCTTGGAAATGTTGGTGATCATCTGCTGTGCTACTGAGCAGGACTGAGCACTGCAGAATGAGTGGTGTGATGTGTCACAATATAGCAGTGATGCCATCCGTTCTACAGGGAAAGATAAAAAAATGATAAAAAAAAAACACCTTATTTGATACAGCTTCTTAATATAGTCTCTGTGAATGGAATTTTTTTATATGTAGTGGGTGGGTTCTGCTTTAATCTGGATGTCCTGTGTAGGGTGGCATAACCCTAAAGACGATGTGAACTTTAGTTACGAATTTCATCATAAATAAATGTTCTATGGTTATGTCATGGAGGATGGATTTAACTTTGTTGTTACAGGGAGTGAAGATCTGGTAGCAGAGCCACTGGAAAAATTTATGGAAAACAAAGCAGTAAAGGAAAAATTACAAGAATTGGATAAGAAGCTGGAAACCCTGAAGAAGAAACACGAAAAAGAAAAGAGTAGGGTTCAGGCATATGGCAAGGGTTCATCACATCATGATAATGATAGAAAGAAGAAGTTCTATGGTCATATGCTTGTGAAGAGGTTGTCCAGCAAGAATATGTAAGCATTGTCTGTTATCTTGTTTCCTTATGACACAACTTGAAGTGAGTTTTGTTCTGCATCCCTGAACCAGCACTTCGTTCTTGATTTGTTCATTCTTCTTACCAAAGGAACTGATTTTTCTGCTGTTAGTGGCAGATTTCCTTCTAAGAGGCTGACTCTATGGAGCAGAGTCCTTCACGAGAAAAATTTCTTACATGACTCCATGTACTCTGTTAATCCAAATACAAGGAAACCTGTCTTCAACGAGACCTGGGGATAACAGAAACCTGTCTTCAGCTGAAAAATATTTCACTTGGATGCTCTGGAGTCCTGATGATTCTTTCTCAAAGACCTGTATTAAACAGAACGTTCCTGGGACGTAAAGAAAATTTTTGGTTCCTTGCAGTTTCATTATAGACAGGTTTCAATCTACATAACTTTTTCAACGTGACATTACATTAAATTAAATTATTCAAACTAACATAGCTAACAAGAATACTATATATTCTTTACATTCACTGCATCATGTTTTGACCAATTGTTCCAGCCATCATCAGGTAGTTGCATAGTTTACATAACAAAGAAAGTATATCAGGTAGTGGCCTGTCTTTTACAAGCAGTGGATGTCATAATCTGCATTAAAAATTATTATTACAAATTGTGGAATAATACTAAAATAAGGTAAAAATTAAAAACTTTAAATTCAAAATAAGTGCACTGAGTCCCTTTCTTTATGTGTTTGTATTGCTGAGAGTGCACTGTATATCAACAAGGGTCTATCTTGCGGCCTGTAGCAGATAAATCATGTGACTAGCTTTTATGAATTCAATCTTTGGTATAGTTTACATATATAAAAAAGTAAAGGTAAAGTGATCCCGTTACAGGCCCGGCGCGGCCCAGAGGGTGGGTAGAGGTATAGCTCTACTCTTCTATGGCCGTGGCACTAGAAGGGGGTGAGTGGTCAGCAGCACGCCCTGGCTGCACTTTACCCCTGGGAAAACCCGGTACCCATTTTACAGGAGGCTGGGTGGGCCCCAGGGCGGGTCTGGATGGGTGGAAAATCTCGTCCCCACTGGAATTTGATCTCGGACCGTCAAGCCCGAAGTCAGTCGCTATGCCAACTGAGCTACTCGGCCCACATATTACATATATATATATATATATATATAAATTAACCTGAGGTGACTTCATAAATCAGAAACATAAAAATAAAATAGGTCTGTAATAGGAGTGACTTTAATAAACAAGAGTCAAAACCATGTATTTTATTTATTATGTGTGTATATTTGCTTTTGTTAGAGAACTTGGCATGGGTACAGTTCAGCCTGACACTTCTGAATGCTCAGAATGTGAGAGTGACACATCGAAAGCTATGGGCCTGCCTCGTAGTCAGTCAGAACGTTTACTGTCACTTTATAAAGATTACTTCAACCATGAGAGAGAACTGAGGGAGAAGTATAATGCATTGGTGAGTCGTGAAGAAGATTTTCTTCATTTTACACTCTGATAACTTCATTTAGATGTGTTAGCTCAAAAACCTCAAAGGGATGGGTTGTTACGCAAACTGTTGTGTAAGCCCATGAACCATTTCGTCACTTCAGCAATCCAGCATTGATGACTTAACCTGCCCAGTGACTTCTCCATCTAGCCAACTGGAGCAAGATGTAGTCCTTTTCATATTATCATTTGTTAATGTTCAGTCTATATATTATTTGAATGTTTTGTTTGTTTATTGTTTAATGTTTTGTGCATAATTACTGCTCTTATGTCTTAATACATTTCATCATCAGATATTCCAGACAGTTGAGAAACTGATGAAAGCCTCTCAATGCAACCAACTGAAGTTGCTAAGTACACTGCAGGAACGGGAGACAGAAGATATGATGCGTAAGCTTGAAGCAATGCGAAGGGGTGAGGTGAAGGCATTGTCCAAAGTACATCGTGATAAGGATGAAATGGTATGAAATCTGCAATATTTGTAACACATTTTCTCCACTGATAGTCTTATTTATTATTTCACCAGGTAGGATAATAAGTTTGTTCCTTTGTTAGGGAAGAATGTCTTACTACATTTTTAGGGTGACTGACTGTATTTGGCTCAGGAGACTACTGAAATGTTGGGAGGAGGAAGTTCATTGATTAAATAGGAAGGTTCTAAGCATCATCGCGAATCACAGCTACAGAAAGGGTAGAGGGGGTCTTGAGAAGCATTGAGATTTGAGAGTTTGAAGTGACACAACCGTAAATTACAAAATTTACAGATACGAATATTGAAAGGTGATTATTTTATCCACATTCATATAAAAATATTATATAGAAATGTGTTGTATTATTAACATACTTTTCACACCAGAATATAAATATACGTTGAGTCTCACACCACCATAATTATCGCATTACTTGGCTTCATTGCTTGTAGGATTAGGAACCAAAGAGTATAAGTGGTGGCTAAATGTAAGTACTTGACAACACAGTATGTATCGTAAAGTGCTGCTGTCACAGAAGTGTATGCCGTTTTCATTCTGTTATTTTCTTAATCACAGACTATGATTGAATGGGATGTGTCATTGATAAGGTACAACTCGTGTCAAATTTTTATGATTTTGTTTTTTTGTAAGATTAATTTAAAATAAGTTTTACTGCCCCATTATTGGCACTACTGATGAGAGGGTAGTGTCATTAATGATTCTTCTTTTGATTTAGCCCTCATGCATAAAACATTGCTCACCGCTGATGTAAGATAATTTACAGGTTCGTTATAAGACGCTTGATAAATTTTGTTGTTATTCTAGGTACGAATTAAACGTGAAGTGGCATCATCAGTGGTAGAGAAAGGTGTTCATGAACGTGTTCGACTGACAAAATTATATGACAAGAAACGTGAAGAACTTGAACGTCAGCATGAGGAGGTTCGTCTTAGTTTTGAGGATAAAAAGAATAAGGTATGATATGCTGGTAGTTTACACCTCTTTCCTTGACAGGGTATCAAAAAAATATTAATTTACAAAGTGACATTTCATGACTGCAGAATCCACATTTCTGTATGAATCATGTTAGTAGGCATGTGATGTGTGTTCACAACATTTAACAGCAGTTGGTGGTGTCATCGTATGATACTGCTGAATGCAAATTTGGTTTGAAAGTTCGCCATTTTCTCTTAGACCATCTATAAGTATGGGTTTTCTTAATTATACATAGATATTAGAGGAAGATGTAATGAAAATTTGTATGCTGAATTGGCTTTGGGGGGTGAGTATGATGATGATGATGATGAAGTATTTTACATAAAAATCTGACTAAAGCACTTATATATGTTAACACTGCCACATAACGTGTAATACACTGCTCTTTAATCTGATATTCACATTTCGACACATATTTTGTCTACTTGGCTCATGAAATGTTTCAGTACTCCCTGTGGATGGCCCCTTGAGGGCTGAAACATGTAGGATTGTTCCATTGTGAGTAAAGTGGTGTTAGCATATATAAGTGCATTGGTCAGCTTTTAATGCAAAATAATGTCATCAGTGGATGGATATGGACAGATGATGATGAAGTGGCAGAGTCCGAAGAGTAAAAATTGTGCTGAAGTGGAATATGTTTCCCTTTCTACTGACAATATTTTTTATTATAATAATTTTTAATTTCCCATGTCTTTAATTTTTGTGGAAAATGTTTTATCTGGGTATTCTACAAAGCTTGTAATTTAATTATAACCACTTTAGAGTTCCCTATTCGTCATTGTAAATATAAAACAAATTTTTACATGTAATGTTAATGTAGGCCATGGCAGACTTAAATCGCATGCATGAAGACCATGTTGCAAGGGTGGAAGAAGATTTGCATCAACACCATCACCAACACACACATCCACCAGCAGCAGATGGAGGGGCAGCAGCAACAAGCACAGAACATGTCACACAGTGATACTGCAGCAAACCAAAGGTACTAGAAAATAAGCATTAATAAATACTTCTGGTGTGCATAGTTGGGTAGTGTAGTAAGTACCAACATACTGGATGAACTTACTGCCTGTTTACACTAAAGGTGGGGGCTCTGGTTCTCTTCAAAACGGTACGTATCTGCCAGCTACGTGGAATGACTTATCCAAAGACGACATTCTTCATAGTAATGTCTGTGAGAGCCCAGGGTATTTATAGTGTGTGGAGGGGTACAAGGAACTGAAGAAAGTAGAAGGATAGGAAAATGCCGCCCTTTCAGTGACACTAAGAAAGTGTGTTTCATTTTCACATGACATCTGTCAGCTGCCCTGGATTATATGTAACTTCATAATATTTTTTTTATCACCAGAGATTATTAGGTTGATAAAAGCAGGGATAATAAAATGGGTTGGGAATGTGAGACATGTGGGGAGTAGAGAAATGTCTGCTCGGTTTTGTTAGAACACCTGAAGGAAAAGGACCATTTGGGAGACCTAAGTATTGATGGGAGGGTAATATGAAAATGGCTGTTAAAGAGATAGGGTGGGAGGCCATGAACTGTATTGATCTGGCTTGGAGGGCAGGTGGTAAGCTGTTGTGAACATGGTAATGAACCTTTGGGTTCAATAAACTTCTGGGAAGCACTTGACTAACTGAGGAACGGTTAGCTTCTGCAGAAGGGCTCTGTGCCATGTAGTGGGACAGTCAGTCAGGTATGTGCAACACCTTATAAACTGAATGAATAAGAGCTATGTGGGCAATAATCTGAGATTAGACAGTGCTTTAATTAGCATACACATATTATATTATTTTGGTTATGGTCTTTTATGTAGTTTGGTAGATAAGTAGCAGCATTTAGTTGGAACGTGCTGTTCAGAACTAGTGAGATAATTTGGGCCTTGTTACATTTGGATGACTGTGGACAGATAGGCAAAATTAATGGTGAAAATTGTGCAAACAGTACCTTTCAGAGCCATGTGTCTTCCTCTGATTCATCTGTTTTTATGTGTGTTCCCATTTTAATTGTGTAACCTGTCTTTTAATGCTTGTAAGAAGCAACACATCTGTTGAAATGAAAGTGGTTTCCTCGTTATTACATTACTCAAATATGTGGTCAGTACTTCCTATCCATTTCTAAACATTTCATGATCATATAGATGTTCACTCTTGTTCCAGATTTTCATGTATCCTCACCTCCAAGTAGTTTGGATGAAAACACAGGAGTGTTCATGTGGAGTGAGTAGTTATTTGACACCCAGTTTGGGACTTGCAGGTTAGTATTAAAATGACTGAAATGCCTGTAGGCACATTAACTGGGTGATAAACAAGTGAATTGAAGAAACAGCAGTACGATGAAGAACTACTCCATAAGGTGAGTCCCCAAGTTGACACTTGCCTCATTCCAACCTAACTCACAATATCAAGAATCTGCTGTAAATGTTAGGACAATCAATAGATAGGCATACTCATCCATATGTGTAGTGTTTGTAGCTGTAACAGAGGAGCTTTCTACTTTGGAGAGTATGCAATCAGGGTAATGAAAATAAAATTCTATGTGATATGTCTATCTGATTTTCTTATTAGTTTTAATTTTGTGGGTTAGAGTTTTTTAAACCAAACGTTTTACAAATGCCTAATCCAGTTGTGGAAAGGCTTGTATTGTGATAACGTCATTTGAGCCACAGTTTTGCTTGTTGCTAAAGATCAGAGCTTGAGTTGTGAATGAAAGGGGGCAGATCTGTCCTTTATGCATTAGTGGACCACTGCATTCGGATACAAGTTGTGGGATTTTGGAATCAACAGGAAAGTTTTTAGAACTCTCCTTCAGTACATAAGTCCTGTTGATGTGTCATTCAGACCAATATTTACCTGCATTAGTATTCTAAATTTGGTGTTTTCAAATTGAATTTTAATATTATAGCATCTTATGTGTTGTGTGAAATCACACGTGAGAAATATGTAGTAAGTAACAAATGTTATTGTTTTCAAAATTCAGTTTTCTAAAGTAGCCACAACTATTTTGATGTTTGTAGATATTTGTATTATAAATAACAAGGTGTTGAAGATGCAGGGTTATGTGTGCTGTGTATGTTTTTATACATGGCTTAAAAGTGTTTTGTAATTATGATGCTAAGCATAATGGAAAGTGTTATGACAAGAATACCATTAGTTATGATTTTCATATTTCATTGTGAAATGAAGACATGTGTTCCAGTTTCCATGAAATATTTCATCTTGATTTTTTAAAAATATATATGGCATCATGAAGACTAATGATTTTATGGGGTTCATGACAGTGGTTGAGTTGTTGTACTGGTATTATATTGGGACACTGTCCACCTTTCAGATGTTTTTACTTGAGCGATGTTATGGAAGTTGGCTCTGCTCTTCATCTGATATCACTGGTTGTTATAATACTGACAGAATTCTTATTACTGTTTATTTTCATTGTTGCACCAAGAACTATTTCTGGATTAGTCCAGTGTCAAGTGGGTGTCATACTGGCTTGGTATTTAAAGGTCCTCACATCAATCCCAGTCATTGCCACTAATATTAAAGATGAAAAATAAAACTGATGATAATTTATAGAATCCTAGATCAAATTTGCTTGTGTCCGAACCTGTGTAACAGCAGGTGCTTACAAAGTTCAGACTATTTTCTTTTATCTAGTATGCAGGCTCGACACTAGAGGCATTGTGTAAGGAGTAGGGTGAAATGACTTCCGTGCCAGCATGTATTTGCGTACCCATATATATTGGTCTATCTGCTCATTCTTCCCCACGTATATTGTCTAAATAATGATATATTACTGACACTTTTGTAATCCAAATCTTGTAAAAATTCTAGGTTTCCCATTCTGTTTGCCTGTAACCTTGTATTTTGATGTTGCTGCATTGATTTTGCTTTCCTATTTACATCTAGTTTTAAATAGGTATTAACTTATTTTTTTATTTCTGTTCTGTTTTTATTGGTTAATGCTTTCCAATAAAAAGTTGTAAGAAATGTGGCCTTGTGCACATGGTAATGACCGTTTGTGTTCCATAAAATGTGGGGAATTTTTTTCACTAGATGAGCAGTTACCAGAAGGATTCTACTACATGGAGTTAGATAGTTTGCCAGTGCAGTGACAGCGTGTCACATCAGGATGAGAGAGAGCTAACACCCAAAATATTATGTATGTCAGATACACCTTAGACAATGGATAGTGTCCAACATAATATTGTTATAACTGTGAAGATGGTTGATGTAAAACAGTATCACAGTTACAGAAGATTTGGCATGTAGGTGACGAAATTTGGTTTGGAGCTTGTGTATGTTCAATAGCGTTTGTTACTGTTCAACACCAATACATTTGCTTAAGCTTCAATGTAAAATGTTCCTTTGTTACTTCTTGTATATAACAGTATAATAATTATTAATAGGTTCACATACCATTCTTAGTATTAGTGTCAGGGATGCCAAAACATTTTTCTGTAATTATGAATTGTCATATCATGCCAAAGATTTCAAAACACTACATGCTGGTATTGCGATATGGAAATTTTTATCATTCCCTGTTTTGTTAGAACATGGTGAAGAAATAGACATTAATATAGTAGAGACAGCTTCCATATATGTGTTAGTTGTTCATCGCAATATTGTGTTGAAGTATTGGTATTGGTATGAATGAATATATACCATCTAACATGCTGTAATGATGGAGCACATGGGTTCTTTTTTTCAGAGCTGGAATTTTTTATGGTTCAGCCCACGTTTCTTGTTGTGTTTTTGTTTTTAATCAACAAGACAATCAATTATTATTGTATATTAGTGGCTGTGTGCCTGTATTTATATGGGCATAGTATGAATGCAACTGGAGAGAAAGTGAAGGTACTTAAATGTTGGGGTTAGGAGTTGGACATTTCCACATCCTAGCCTCTGCAGAACTATATTTTGTGGATAGTAGCAGTGACTAGTATTTTGCATTCATGCTCATGTGTGTTGGCTCACACGTCTATTAATTATTGTATACAATGATTCTAACCTTCCTGTAGTAATTCTTTCTTCGTCTCTGTCTTTTCGTCATGACATTTCCTGTCCCACATGTCCTTAATTCTCATCTACTGTTACAAATGCAGTGTATATCATCACCCTCTCCCTGTTACTTGCCCTGATGTTGGCCCTTATCACATTGCATACATTTTGTATAATTTCTGCTGTGTATAAGATGCAGGCAGAATGAATCATTAAGGCCCACAGTGAATTGTGGTGCTATGTTCGGATAGGTTTGTTTGATTTAGCAAAATCCTTTCACTTTTTTTTTTGGGGGGGGGGGGCTTCAGTTTACCAACTGGGACGATTTTAAGTGTCATGTTGCATTTCTCCAACTTACGGTTTGCGTTTCAGATATACATAGAAAATTGCTAATATTAATCGTGTAAATTTTTTAAATTGATTGCAGCTAAATTTAAGAATAAATTTACTATAGTGGTTTTATATTGATAACTAGAGTACTTTATAGTGACAAAGAAGCATACCACTTACTCTCACAAGTTAGTTTTTTGAAATCTGTGATAATACAGTTTGTTACCTCATTTCTTATTTTAGAGGCTGTGTCATGTATGCAATTCCTTTGATGATTCTCTGTGCAAATAGAAAATGTAGTGCAGAATTGATGACTGATCTTTGCATGGTGGTGTAATATATAATGTATGTCTCTTGTGCTTCTGCATTTTAGATAAACCCAATTTGATTTCCTAACCAGGTCTGTTATACAGGAGCTGTGTATCTTCTTTGTGAAACTGTGTCATGTCTTCTTCTTCTTCTTCTTTAGCAAAACAAAAAGACCCATAGTACGAATTTATGTATGAAAAAAAGAGACACAGTGCATTCATGGGGATTCAAAAATAATTTCTTCTTATCATGCATTTTTGTAGAATGTAGAAGAATCTCTTGCCTAAGTCATTGAAGTGTTTAGGAGTTAGATTCAGTATTATTATGTCATGCTTAATTGGATCTTTGAAAACTGGAGAGATTAGTAGTGATTCAGTGTAGTTGTGGTTCATGTGTATGAAACAAAAAAAAGTGTTGTTTGGATGTCTTATATGTGTTGTTTGTCACATATGTATGTAAATATTTTTCTTTCTCGTGGTCATATGAAGCAGCTAGCAAGACATTTTCCTTGTGCCAGAGATCCTGGTTTTTATTTGGGTTATTTAAATTAATCACCTGTATGATCTGCACAGAAGTCATATTTTATGTCATGTAACTGTATGTAGAATAAGTGACACATCTCTACAGGATTCTGATATATTGTCTTTGGAAGCATTCACAATTTGGACTTCATGTATCATCCCATATTAAAGTGAGAATTAAAACATGGATATGGAGGCAGGTTCGGTCCTATTCTTTGGAAAAATGCAGTAAAGGAAGGAAATACTCATATGGGCCTGACAGGAAAAGCTATTCTATGCCTCTAGGCTCTGATATTTAATAATAAAAACTCACTGTCACTCTTATTTTCCTTTTACATTACTTTTCATCAGAAGAATTTGACAAACAGATGTGATTCCAAAGTGCAGTTTGTTCACCATGCTTGTTCTTTTAAGCACATGTGTAATAAGTAAGGTTCCATGAGTCTTAAAAATCAGGTAAGAAGTAATTACAATGTTAAGTGTAGCTCAATTATTCCACTCACAGATCATTATATTTCACCATAGTCCCCAAGCACATGGATGAATTTGCCCCATGTTGACATGAGTTTAAAAATTCCTTCACTGTAGATATTGGACTCTTGCATTAGCAAGCATTCTGGTAGAGCCACTTCCACATCCTTATTATTCTGGAATTTGGTGACCTCCCAGATGTTGCTTCAGCAGTAAAAACAGTGGCAATTATGGTCTGGAAGTTACCAATGAAACAACTGCAGCAGTTCTTGTGTCTGATCTGTGCTGTGTGGGATTGCATTTTCTTGCTGAAGGTCACACCTCAGGACAGATAATTTCTTTGGCCTACTGAAGCAACATTTGAGAGGTCACCAGCACTGTAGTAATGAGGAAATGGAAATGGCTGTATGTGAATGATTTAAAATGTAAGAACCCAGTTTATACTGTGGCAGAATTTTGAAACTTGTGCCAAGGTGGGATAAATGCATCGGTGTACACAAGGATTAAGTTGAAAAATATGATACATCAGTGGAATAAGTGAGCTGCTTTAAATTCATAATGACTTCTCCTGTAATTTTTATGACCTGGGGAACTTTAGTTTTTACTCTCATAGAAGCATTTAGTGAAGTTTTCTTTCTCTTGTTTTCTCCAGATATTATCTCAAATATGGGTTAATGTCACAACTTTGTGAAGTGGTAGATTGGAATATTTTTTTTTTAACAAATAAGAAGCAATGAGCCCAGAAGCATTAGATATTGCACTGTCCAAAGTATGTCCTGCAGCTGTGTAACTTGAAATGCTGTCACCAGACTGGAATATGGAATACTTTTGTAACAAATAAGAAGCAATGAGCCCAGAAGCTATTAGATATTGAACTGTGCAAAATAATGTACTTGTGTTGTGGAACTTGAAATTGCATATCCAGATTAAAGTGCTGATGTAACATACACAAAAGAATGGGCCCAGAAACCATTAGGTAATTAAAACTGTCCAAAAGAATGTCCTTTTCCTGTGGAATCTCAAAATCCTTCAGCAAAGAAACTTGTGAGTGTAGTATTTGGTATTCTGTGATAGTTCTTATTCTGTTCAGTGATCTTGATTGTGTGCCAGTTTTTATCATTTACAGTTCTCTGTATTTTGTGCACGTTCTTTTTATGTGCTGTTTTCTGCATGCTGTGCTGGTTCTTATCCTATGTAGTGTTCTATAGTCTGTGCTATTTCTTACCTAATACAGTGGTGTGTATTCTGTGCCAGATCTTATTCTTTGCAGTGGTCTGCATTCTGAGCCAGTTCTTATCATCTGCAGTGGCCTGTATTCAGTGCAGTTTCTTTTCATCTGCAGTGGTGTGAATTCTATGCTATTTTGTAATGCCTGCAATGATGTGTATTCTTTGTCATTTCCTGTTGTCTCCACTGGAGTGTAATGTGACCCATTTCTTTCATCTGCTGTGGTCTGTACTTCGTGCCAGTTCGTATCATGTGAAGTGGTCTGTATCCTGACCCTTTTTTTTTTTTTTTTTTTGTGGGGTTTTTTTTTTTGTCCATTTTTTTTTTTTTTTATGGGTTTTTTTTTTTCCCCCTTTTTTTTTTGTGGTTCCATTCCGTGTCGCGGTTTTTTTCTCTTTTTTG
>Ga0123352_10005967_pt1 | contig 18508 bp, 15 predicted proteins | sample TergutLab28metaG_FD_89700 | JGI IMG/M metagenome (GOLD analysis project Ga0123352, IMG submission 89700) | Labiotermes labralis P1 segment gut microbial communities from Petit-Saut dam, French Guiana - Lab288 P1 | ecosystem: Host-associated > Arthropoda: Insects > Digestive system > Gut ... | reverse complement strand
TATTTCTTCACCACCCAAAAAGGTGTATACATAACGATAATCAATATGACCGCTTATCTGCCTTGCCCCAAGAAATAATTCCGGTATGCCGTCTTGATTTATGTCGTGCAATGTAAATTCCCAACCTGTTTCCCATTCGTTTAAATGCTGTCCTGTTGCGTAAAACCGTAATGTTTCCGTATACGCTTCCTGCCATGTTGCTGCTTGCCCTTGCTGTGCGCTAGACGCAGCGAGACTAGGCACACAGTCTATAGTCATAGCTAATATCTGAGCAGTTTGGTCTTCCATGTTTCGCATATGTCCGAAGTTAGGAGGAGGTAGCGCAACAAGCCCATATTTTTCTCTGGCGTATTCAGCACGTGCATCACGCCTAGCTATAGATTCTGTAACAGCATCATAATCGTCATCAAATAGATATGCTAAATATTCGTCGGAGAAGTATTCCAGTTGTGTTGAAATTTCCAATCTTCCGGATTCCAGTTTATAGATAATTTCTACTAAATGGGTGTGTGCATAAATGCGTTCCATCAATCGGTTGTACCTTCCTGCAACAAAAAACCAACCCGATATATCAATCTGCAATAAATCGCCGTCCTGCATAAAAAACAATGTTCCCGAAGGGCCGTAACGATACTCCCCTAAATCGTAGTCTACCAATAATCTTGTGTTGGGTCTTGTTGTTAAGACACCCATTGTTCCATCATCATCCAAAGTCGCTAAATATGCACGCACAACACCATCATAATCTGCAATGTACTCACTTAATGCCGTAGCAAATTGGTGGGGGTTAGTTGGCATTGGCACATTTTCATTTTCTTCATCTGCTTCGATTACTGTTATGTTCGGCTCATATTCTAAATTGTCTAAATACACCGTTTTGTTTCCCCCGCAGGCTGTGAAAGTAAACAGCATAACCGTTGCTAAAACTAAAAGAATCACATGTTTCCTCATAAAATTCCCTCCGTAATTTTTACTACCATTTCAAATGTTCATGTACTACTCTATAAGCTTAAAGCTATTCACAAGAAAATCCCAATGGCTTGGTTCCCAATGACCTATCATTTCCAAAAATTCCACACCTGCTTCGCTGTTAGGGTCTTCATTATGCTCTACGCCGCTTGGAAAATTAACGAAGTAAGTATATCCGCCGGTCTGTGCCAAAAATATTGATCCTCCTGCCCTAATAGGGGGATCGTAATAAGTAAAATGTTCGCCAACAGCTCTACCGAGAGTGAGTATGCGACCGCCATATTCAAAGCCAACAAGGGCATAAAGCTCTTCCTGCGTTGCTATGTGGTATACCTCTACTCGATGCTCAATATCATCATCATATTCAACATAGAACTCTACCACGTCATATTTACCCTCCCAAAAAGCGGGGAGCACAATTGAAAATCCAAGGTTATCAAATTGGTGAAAAACACCTTCATTATTCATCCATGTTGGCTCAACTCCAACCATCATCCCTTGTATCATTGCCTGTATAAGATATTGATGGTTGCGTATATCTTCATAATATGCCGTTACAACATACAGCCAACCGTCATAAACAAATCTAATATCATATTCATACATGCCGTATTGCCAGTCATTTTCATTTGCATTAATACCAAACACAATAGCAGCATAAATAGGGTGGATAATATTTTCAATTCCGGAAGCTATGACCTCAATACGTTCTTCTGCCAACATTTCGGCAAGCAATTCATCCAAAGTGGGTGTAGTGCCATCTAAAGGCAGCTTGCGTACACGGAAAACTGGTTGGTCGTCATCAAAATCAGCATCCCAAAATTGCCAGTCTGCCCCTTCATGCGGCTCTAGTTGACTCGCGAAACTTGCCCAGTGCGCAGGAACTGGAAATATCACATTTCCAACACGTTCCCAAACAACTTCCGTCATAACATATTCATCTTCTTGCGTTGGTTGTTCTGTTAGCTCTGAATCTTCTATGGGTAGAGTGATTTGACCGGCTGCGTTTTGATCGCTCCCATTTAGGTAGGTTGATGTATCACCATTCCCGCCACAGGCTGTTAAAACGATCAGCATAGCCATCGCCATTATCAAAGCCAAAATAAATGCATATTTTCTCATTTATAATCCCCTCCAAAATATGTCCGTGTATAAGCAATTAGGGTGCTATTGGTTGTACCGCAACGAACTAACTATATTCAGTATCAGATATTCGTTACTTGAGAAAAGCTCCCTATTTCCACCGTGACGGAAATAAATATCCAAAATACCCCGCTCGTCATGAATCCAGACAAACATACTATAATCCTCAGCCATGTATCCGATATGCCCATCATTGAATTGAAACTGATCTTGATAAGTAAATCCATCTAAAATCATAGATGGGCGCGAAATCGGAGATTCATGTATACTTAGTTCAATGAGACCGCCGATGCCTTCGCCGTAAATCAAGAGGCCTCTAAATGGCTCACCGTCCGGAGCAGGAATATGCTCATAACTTTGCCATGTGGGAGGGATAGAGATACTAATCCCTCCGCCTAGTCCCGCAGTTATCGTTACCCATTCATTTGCGTATTGATGTAACGCTTCCTCTGGTGCTTCTGATGCCGCTTGCTCCTGCTGTTCATCAGGCGAATCAAAAAACTCCATTGTAACAAGTAAACCGGTCATCCCATCAATAAGAAATGCAAAATATCTTAGTTGCCCCGTTTCGTCAACAAACGAAAATCCATTAGCGGCAAGTGCGCTGCCCATGTCCGCTCCTGTCACCACAAAGGGTATTTCGGGCGTAAGCTCGTCTAAGGTGTACAGCACATCTCTTACAAAATAAAGCCTATCATCTACACCCGGCGAAAAGTTGTCATTCCATTGCACATTCAAAAATCTAAAATCTCTAACAGTAACACCTGTCGTAAAAACAACGCGGGCAAAGTCATAGCCTGTATCAAATTCGTGATAACGCTCCGCTTGACTTAAATCAAACAGGTCATCGCCCATATACCATTGGCGCACACTTTCATTATCCACAAGTTGTAACTGCACATGGGCAGGCGTAACTATGTTTGATTCATCTTCATGCCCTTGGGCGTTTGGTGTTTCGACGTAGCCGTTATCATCTTGCTCTATGGGCGGCGTGATTGCATCATCACCATTTCCGCTGCAAGCTGTGAAAACAAGCAATGCAGCCATTGTTAAAGCCAAAATAAATGCATATTTTTTCATTCAAAAGCCTCCCTTCTGCTGCTTATTCAAAAGTCATTGCTAAAATTAATTCTGTTTCGTCATGTCTTAGACCGATATCAGGCTCTACATCCCAAGGGATAAGGTTATCAAGTCCATGCCTTATGCGTATATCTTCAAATTCTTCCCTTGTGATGCTTTGGGCATTTTCCCATAACCCACCCGTAAAATAGCTGTATTCACTTTCCAAATCATCAATATCCTCATTTAGCATAACATGTATGCCAAATGTCCTTACTAGCCTGCCGTTTTCAACTCCGAACAAGGTATATGAACAAGAACCCCAATGGTACATAGCCTCTATCACACGTCCGTCTACCGTAACATACATATCTGTGGCATATATGTCCCCAACATCTACGTAGGACACCTCACCATTATATAAAGCAAACAGTCTAAGCATAGGAACTGGGTGACCATCCGGTGAAATAAGCCGTAAAGCTAACATTCCCGGCGTGCCCGCATCATCTATATCAACCAAGATGGCTTTGGTGATAGGCCCCATCCAAGATGCTTGCGTAAGCTCCTCGCGGGCGTGCATGTCTTCTTGGCTCATGCCTCCTGCGAAGTATTCAAGCAGTGCCGCAGCAAAGGGGTGGTAAGTGTTTGCAGGAATACCAGACCCTTGTGAAGCAGCCGAATTTTCGATATCGGGCAAATCAAAAAACTAACGATCAACCACTTCGCCATTTTCAACGATTGCAATATGCCCGAAATTGAAATGGTTTCCGTGGACTCCACGCTGCCCATTAACAAGCACCTCAAAGGATGTTATTGTTCCGGGCAGACTTAAAATGGTTTTTTCAAATACGGTGGTATTTATCGTGCCGCCTGTTGTACCATGATGGTCAAAAAAACCAATTGCATCTTCATGCAAATCAATATATAGTTTACTTCCCTCAAGCCAATAATCTTGAATACGGACACCTATATGCTCATACATCAGCCGCATAAACTCTTCCCTAAGATTTTCAACAGGTATCTCTACGGAGTTATACAGAAATGCTTCGGGAAGTGCGTATATATTGGGGTCAATTTCTGTGCTATGGTAATAAAAGCGCACAGTTACTGTTTCAGAATGGTTGTTATATTCATATTCCGGCTCTGTTTGCACAGTGGTTGTATCATTACCACCCCCGCAAGCTGTAAGCGCAAACAGCATGGCTATTGCCAAAGTTAGTCCAATTATGTATTTTCTCATAAAAATCTCCCTCCGTTAATAGGTCGGTATACATACCGTACACATTTCAATTATAGCATATTTTGTAATTTAATGGGGGTTAATATTAGTCACCTTATCGTGAATACAGCCGCAATAATCGCATAGCTATTCTTCTAAATCATCATCCCTAACGCTTTCTTCCCGCTTAGGCATATGCTTTCTTGCAATTCGCACACCAATCCACGCTGCAAAACCAATTACCAACAGCGGAAGTATTACAGGAAGTGCAGCAATCAAGAATAATAGAATTCCTTGCAATACCCCAATCAATGCAATCCCGCTGTCGTTGACTGCTTGACCTAGATTTTCTCCAAATGTTGGGTCAGGTACAATAATTTCCTCCGGGAATATAACTTCGTATAGCCACACCCTCACATCTGAATAAATAACATTATTTTCAATAGCAGCGACGGCGGCTTCCCTGTGGCGAATATTATTTTGTACACCATCCAGCTGGCGTTCTATAGCTTGCCTATCCCTTTCATTTTCAACATTTTCAAGCTCATCAAGCAAACGGGATTCTCGGCTGCGGGCATCGGCAATGGCAAATAGGTTATCTTGATAAGTTCCTGTTTCTTCAACAGCAACTAAATCCCAACGCCGAAGATTAAAATGTTTTTCAAGTTCTTCAATGAAGTTTGAAATATTTTCAGACGGCACACGAAATTCGAAGTAACCATGACGCTCCGCTTCCGGATGACGTAAATCATGCCCTTCAATTCGTGCTCTCATAGTATGTCCTGCGTGACCGGCAACCATATCAAGCAAAGTGCGCACTCCGGACATAAATTCCACAGTTTGCAGGTTATACTCCATTGTGTACACGAACATTCTTCCGCCTGCTTGTGACGGCGTAATTATAGGCGGTGCCCCGATTAATTCATCTGGATAATATCCCCAAATATCATCCTCGAAAAAATCTTCGCTTAAATCAGCCTCATTAATTGAAGCACGAGGCGCAGATGCCGCAGGCGGTTCCATCTCCATCTGCGGTGTCGGTGCGCCGACTGATGGTGCTGTATCCCAAGACTCTACCTGTGAAGAACAAGATGTTAGGATAACAACAGATAACATAAAGCAAACTATTACTGCGAGTAACCTTTTTTTCACATATATCCCTCCTTCGGATTTATACTACAACGAAGGAGGTAAATGAAAAGTTCCATAATATTACAAATTGGTTACATTTTTTGATGTATCTTTAAATCTCATAGGAAACCTAGCCTATAATAATCGCAATAACACGTGAATCTAATTTGTAACGAACATGCCTAAGCCCTGTCATTCCGGGCTCGACCCGGAATCTTCATGCAAAAAATTTCAACATCATGTTTATCACTATTAATGCAAATGATGCTCTAACGTTGTAACAGCAATGAACATGGCTCACAGTCCACAGCATGAAGATTGCGGGTCGAGCCCGCAATGACGTGCTTTTGAGCATGTTCACTCAAATTAGATTCACGTGATCGCAATAAGGTTCAATATTGAAAACAATGAGAAAATATGCTATGATAATTATGCCCTTGCAATATGATGTACCGTGTTGCACATTGTATTGCAAGTGTAGAAAATAGCAATCAAATGACATATCTAAAGATGAAGATAGATTTAAAATAATCGATGTAAGTAGAAAATTACGAGAACTCACAGTTTGTTATGGCAAGGGTAATGGAGATGCTGTAACAAGAATAATATCAGCCAGACGTGCAACCAGAAACGAATCAATTCTTTATGAAAGGGGATTGTCATCATGATAAAAGAGATAACAACCGAAGAATTCAATCGAGGGATTAAAAATCCATATTTTGACAAGCTAATGAACAGTAAATAGTTGTGATAAAGACAGGAGGAAGCCAACATGGACTTCAAAAGATTACTGGCAGAGAAAATAATAAAAAGCATTGCAGGTTCTGACTTCGACTTAATTTATTCTTTAATAGAAATTCCACCGCAAAAGGAAATGGGTGACTTTGCTATGCCCTGTTTCAGGTTTGCGAAAGAGATGAAGAAATCTCCACAGGCGATTGCCGGGCAGATTTTAAATGATATTGAAAAGCCTGATTTTATTTCGGAAGTTAAGGCTGAAGGTGCTTATGTAAACTTTTTTGTTGAAAAGGCTGTTTTTGCACAAGCGGTTATGGACGAGCTTATGACTAAGGGAGAAGATTACGGGAAGTCCGGCGAAGGCGACGGAAAAACGATTGTTATTGACTATTCTTCTCCAAATATCGCTAAACCCTTTCATGTTGGGCATTTGCGTACTACGGTTATCGGTGGTGCTCTTTTAAACATTTACAAGCATTTGGGATATAACGTAGTTGGAATCAACCATCTTGGCGATTGGGGCACTCAGTTTGGTAAACTTATAGTTGCTTACAGAAAATGGGGCAATAAAGAAGAGGTTGAAAGAGGCGGAATTCAAGAGCTTACACGGCTTTATGTTAAATATCATGATGAAGCGGAATCTGACAAAACGCTTGATGATGAAGCACGCAGCGAATTTGTTAAAATGCAAAACGGTGAACCGGAGGCGATTGCTCTTTGGAAATGGTTTAACGATTTAAGCATTGTTGAGTTTGAAGTCATTTATAAAAAACTTGGTATTACGTTTGATTATTATACCGGTGAAAGTTTTTATAATGACAAGATGGATGCCGTTATTGATGAGCTTAAACAAAAAGAACTTCTCGAAAAAAGCGAAGGTGCAATGGTTGTAGACCTTTCAGAAAGTAACATGCCTCCTTGCCTTATTTTAAGAACAGATGGAGGGACACTTTACCCAACAAGAGATATAGCCGCAGCGTTTTATCGCAAAAAAACATTCAATTTTGATAAATGCCTTTACGTAACAGCGCTTGATCAAAATTTACATTTTGCGCAATGGTTTAAAGTTATTGACCGCATGGGTTATGATTGGGCTAAAAACTTGATACATGTTCCTTTCGGGCTTGTAAGCCTTGAAACAGGTAAACTTTCAACCCGCAAAGGCAACGTTGTGATGATGGCGCAATTACTTGACGAAGCCGTTCAAAAAACCCGTGAAATAATAGAGAAGAAAAATCCTAACCTTGAAGATAAGGAAACAGTTGCAAACCAAGTTGGCATAGGGTCTGTCATATTTAACGATTTGTTTAACAGCCGTATAAAAGATGTCGTTTTTTCATGGGATAAAATGCTTAATTTTGAGGGGGAAACAGCCCCTTACGTTCAATACGCCCATGCAAGAGCTTGCAGCGTGCTTGAAAAATGGGAGCAGGAAGGCGAAATAAAAGAAGCAAATTTCAATGCGCTTTCTGATGATGCTTCAATCGCACTTATTAAACTGCTTTATGATTTCCCTGCTAAAATAACAGAAGCGGGCAGCAAGTATGAACCTTTTGTATTAACACGCCATCTTGTCGCAATCGCCCAAGGCTTCAACCGTTTTTATCATGAAAACGAAGTTTTAACAGCAGCGGACGATGTTAAACTTGCCCGGCTTGCACTTGTTACCGCAGTTAAGCGGATGCTTAACACCGGGTTAAATTTACTTGGGATTGCTGCGCCGGAGGCTATGTAGAGGTGATAAGTAATAGGTAATAACTAATAGTGAATAGCTGAAAAAATGGAAGTCAACTTTGGACTGATTGTCTTAGATAGGCACGTTTGTAGGAGGGTTATTGTGAAAATAAGCACAATACAAAAATTTCGTCTTTTAGACAGAGACTTGGCACTTTTAGCACAGCAAATCAACACAGGGGGAAGATATGAAAAATCGCTTTTTGTTCCGTCTGAAAGCAATAAGCGGCGTATGGAGTCGGAATTTAAAGCTCTAACAAACCGAGTAAACTCTTTGGATGCTTCAAGTCCGGCTGGGGGATTACTTGTCAAGCATTTCCTTGGTTATATCGAAGCTGAACGATCCGGCTTACAGGCGTCTTTCGAAAGCCCCGGTAAGGCTTTTTACTCATTTGGCGACAGCCTGCTTAGAACTGCTGGAGGGGATTATCGCCCAGATTTAGAGCGTTCGGAAGTTTTAATTGCTCTGATGAATTCGGTTGATATTTTGTGGCATGACGGCATTTTACCTGTTATAACAAGTCTTCCGCCAATTAAATTGCAGCAAGTTTTAAGTGGTCTTGAAAGATGCGTTGAGCTTGCGGGTTACATGCAAGGTAAAATTAAAACCCGATTTAACAGCTTATCTGCCACACAAACAGACAGACTTTTTGATAGTCTGGATAAATATCTCGAAAAAATCAATAAATATATTGGGCATACGAAAAAAATATTCGATGAAAAAGGCGGTGCGCCAAAAACAGGGGCTTTAGCTGAGAGCGACATAGTGCCGATAACGCATGAAGAGTACAAGCGAACGCTGGAAAATACAATCGGTGTTAATCTGGACGAGATTTTAAGCTGGCATGAAGAAGAGAATGCAAAAACAAGAGCCGAGGCACTTGAAATTGCAAGAAACCTTGAAATTCCGGAAGCTTCTTCCGTGCGCACAATGAGCGATATTAGCGATATACTGTTAAAATATGCAGGTCCTTGTGATTCACCTGAGGAAATGTTCCGGCGTGTAAACCTATACTTAAAACGTGCAAGAGCCGCCGCACATGACTACATTTGGCTTCCTGAAAACGAAGTTTGCGAATGCACGACGGTTCCCGAACAGCTTAAAGACAGCTTCCCCTGGGGAGGATATTCAAGCGATTGGCCATCAAGATACCCGCTTTACAATACTATGTTTTTGAACAATCAAAACTATACGGCAGTGACTGACGGTTGGATTAAAGTAAATGCACTGCATGAGGCATATCCGGGGCATCACTGCCAATTTGTCCGTGCTATGACAGATCCGATTCCCGAAACGTTTAAAAAAGGCGTTAAACATATACCATTTATCGAGGGGGTATGTATTAGAACAGAGCGTGTATTTGAATTTGCTTTCCCGGAAGACCCCTTTTACCCGCTTATGGTAGCGCACCGCCGTCATCATACATCAACACGGATTAAAATTGATCTTATGCTTCACTATTTTGGCAAAACAATCGGCGAAGCTTGCGATCTTTATGAGAAAGAAATGGGCTTTAACCGCAAAACCGCCCGTGCCCAAGTGCAAGCGCATGAAAATATGACCGGATATTTCACCGGATATTATTACGGCATGAAGAAAATATGTGACTGGGAAAAAGAATTTGGCTGGGATAAGCGAGAATATACCGAACTGCTTTTTTCCTGCGGAAGAATAAGTATGGATACGCTTCGTAACGTACTTGAGCTTAGTGATGAAGATAGGTTTAGCTTGCTGCATGATTTTGGTAGTATGCTGCAGTTTAGGTAGGATGAACGCTTCGTTTTATATTATGAAAAGTAAAAATTATATAGCGTGACGGAGGAGTTTCATTGAAAATTTATTTCGATGCATGTTCATATTAAATTTAGAATTGAAGATTATAAACCCACTTAAATGGTTATCGGAGGTATTATGATGGATAAAGCGACTATTGATTACACAAATCCGGCTGTCGTCTGGAAAACCGGTATAAAAGCTCTTTCTGAGGCATTAACACCTGTAGGCATGGCATATTTCTTTAGGCAAATTGAATCTGGCACAGGAGACTACACTAAGGAAAGAGATGAATTGACAAAACATTATACAACTGAAAGTATAATGGAAAAATTGAATGCAATGAAAAAAGAATAAGTATGGATATGTTTCATTAACATACTTGAGCTTAGTGATGAAGATAGGTTTAGCTTGCTGCATGATTTTGGTAGTATGTTGCAGTTTAGGTAGAGATAGCTTCAATTTGAAAGTGTATTGCGTATATTTACCGAGCATGGTAAAATAATATCAATAAAATGCCACAAGAGGTGATGACATGAGTATATTTATCGGTACAAAAGCTTTAATTGCCAAACCTTCATCCGTTATACGAAGCGATTATAACTCTTTTTCGTCCATGTGTCATGAAATGGACGAACCAATATTGATAACACGAAATGGCGAAAGCGACCTTGTCGTAATGAGCCATGAGGCATACAATGATATGATTGATCGAATGAAGCTTACAGTAGAGCTCATAGAAGCTGATCGTAATTTGAACACAGCAGACACAATTCCGGCTGATCAAGTTTTTTCTGGTTTGCGAGAGATGGTTTATGGAAAAGTATAAGGTTGAATTTTCAAGACGAGCGAATCTCCAGATTCATAATATATTTGCATATATCTCAGAAGATAATTCAAATGCTGCGTTGAAGGTGATAGACGCTCTTGAAGCAAAAGCTATCCAGTTAGGTCGCAGCCCATTTATTGGCATAGAATTGTCAAATGATGAATACCCGTTTCTTCCATTGGGGTATCGCAAGGTAGTTGTTAAACCCTTTGTTATGTATTATCGTATTATTGATCAAACTGTCTATATTACACATATTGTCCATTCTAAGCGTAATCAAACAAGAGCAATTTTGGAGGAAGAATAAGTATGGATACGTTTCATTAACATACTTGAGCTTAGTGATGAAGATACCCTTGCAATACAATGTACCGTGTTGTACATTGTATTGCAAGGGTAGGTTTAGCTTGCTGCATGATTTTGGTAGTATGTTGCAGTTTAGGTAGAGATGACTGCTTTAAATTGATAAAAAACTTGCCTAAGGAATACCGCACCTGGCATCTAAAACCTAACCCGCCTAAAGTCAATAATAACCTTCCCATCACAAACCTCAACAAACCTCCCTTTGTCATCTATAACCTGTTCAGCAGGGATAATATCATCCCTGCGCCAGACCGATAAAACCAACCCGACAAGTGCCATTCCGACTACATAACCTGTTAATCCGAACGAAACGAACGGAACATATATGCTGGTTGCCGGCAGTAAACCAAAGTTTACAAGAATTCCAACTATAAACTGAACAGCAAGTATTGTACATGCGGCAAGGGAAACGTAGAACCCGTAGCCGTTTTTTATTTTGCTGACGGTAATAATCATTCTACAAATAAGTGTTATAACGGTTAAAATAAATAAAATCCCTGCCGCCCAACCGAACGTACCTATTATGTTAACAACGACATAATCATGTGCGATGTTAGGGAGCATAGATTGAAAGCTTCGCCCGTCTAGTGTCTCGGTTGCCGGGCCGAATAAATTTGAATTTAAAAGCCATTGATCGGCAACAACTCTTGTAAAACCTGTCCCTAGCGGGTCGGACAGTCCTCTGTTTAAGAAGCTTGATAACCTAGTCATTCTAAATGCACTGAAAAATATGACACTAAAGAATATAAGACCAAGCGAACCCGTTAAAGCGGTTAAAAGCGTAATAATTTGAGCCTTTTTATTGCCGCCGAAATGATTCTTGAAAATAGCGGCAGTTATTAAAATCACATATCCGACCGATAATGCAAAAGCATGTGATAAGCTAAATTGCAGCAGCAGCAAAACAGATATAAACCCGGGTACAAATAGCTTTAAAGCGGCAAGTCCGCCTTTGCCTTCAGCTTTATGTATGAACCCTGCAAATGAAATCAAAAATATAGGTACAAATATTTCTATTGAGATCGGAAAGTGAAGAATGATCATCATGCGACCGCCTACAACATGGCTGCCTAATATTAACAGCATAGCTAACGAAACAACAAAAATTGGCAGTGAAAAGCGCCGAATCTTCGTATAATCAAAAAAATAAACGCCAAAAAGAACCGTAAGTCCAACAGCTGAAAACATTAAATGCCTTTCAAAGTTTATCGGTTGAAAAGGTGATATATTACTCGTTACATACAAAATTGCACTGCCGATAAGTGCGATAACGGCTGTAAGACCTATAAGAGACCACTCTGTTTTTGGCTTATGCTGCTTATTAAGCTGTGAGCCTATTTCGCCGCAGTTACCCATTGCGGATATTGCCAAATCAATGGAAGATTGTTCGTCTTGCGTTTCGTTCATAAACGCATCTTTAAGCTCGTTAATATGAACGGTCAGTTCGCTTTTTATATCTTCGTGGATAGGCTTATATTTGATATGACCGCAAACAGAATCCAAGAATTTTTTAATTTTATCATCCAAAACAAACACCTCCGATTACAGAGTTAACCGCATCAGTATAAACCCGCCACTCTTCTTTTTTCTGTTCGAGTAGCTTTTTGCCTCTTTGAGTAATTTTATAATACTTCCTGCGCCGGCCGTTGTCAGCATCAAACCAGTAAGCCTCTATTGCATTTTCGTTTTCAAGCCCATGAAGCATAGGGTATAAAGTGCCTTCCTTTAGCTCAAAAACGCTTTCAGATTTTTCTTTAAGCAGCTGAGAGATTTGATAACCGTACATATCTTCGTTTTCTAGCAATGAAAGGATAAGAATTGACGTGCTGCCCTTCATTAGTTCTTTGTTTATTTTCATAATATCACCTGTTTGCATATTAATTCTATATATGTAGATTTTCTATGCATTGAGAATATAGTAAAACCTCTTGTTTGTCAAGAGGTTTTAAAAGATTTATCACGTCAATCTAATTTGAGCGAACATGCTCAAAAGCACATCATTGCGGGCTTGACCCGCAATCTTCATGCTGCGGACTGTGAGCCATGTTCATTGCTGTTACAACGCTCGAGCATCATTTGCGTTAATAGTGATAAACATAATGTTGAAATTTTTTGCATGAAGATTCCGGGTCGAGCCCGGAATGACAGAGCTTAGGCATATCCAGCACTTTGAAAACAAACATAGTTAGCCGATTTGCTCTTTGGGCTTAATAAGACAGCCTCTTTGATTAACCCTGCGCCGATATTGTCATCATTATCAACGATAAACAGTATTGTATTTCCCATGGAATACTGTACAATAATAGTTAAGTATTATGAGTGTATACAAAGCTTTTCATTTGTAGTTTTGTTTAGGATCTAAGCATCTCTATTATTTGCCAAGATGCTTAATATAAAAGAAAGAGGGAGGGTTTAATATGTCTAAATCCAATATTTTTAAACAGGGTGTTGCGCTGTTTATTGCGTTCGCCATGGTTGTTGGTTTAATTTCATTCCAACAAGTGCATGCTATGCAAGATGTTTTTTCATCCGAGCAACTAGCATATGGGGAAATGTCTGTGTCTTTTGCCTTGGGAGATTTTCCTCAAGACTATGTACTTGAGGTTGGGGCTGCGGCTTCATTCACCATGTATGCAGCGGTTGGACTGGGCAGCATTGCATCGCCGGGATTACCGTCTGTGATGCCGCCGGCACTAGCACCAGAACTTCCGGAGGAGCTGCCTTCTGATGAAGAAGTACCAACCGAAGAAGATGGCACTGTGTATGCATATATTGAAGATGTGCCACCGCCGCTAACGGCATCATTTCCAGATGATTTTGCGAGAGCAATGCCTTACGGAAGTGTTTTGACAGATGGTTCTGCCACATTTTTATGGTATCAAGACGGTGTAAGACGTGCAGACAAAGGTGTTACCACTATTTATGCAGAACTTGGTGCTGCACGATTGATACCTGTCATTTTAGATTTTGAAAATGTTGCTGTTGATGATGCCGGCACATGGGCTTTACGTGTTTATGATAGCAATGGAGGCTTTGTCGAAAGCCCATACAGCCTTAATCTTGAGGTGAACATGCCGGCAAGAGTGTTTGCAGGTAGAGTTTACTCTGTTGATAGCATGGCGGATTTAAGGAATATGCCAAATTTTGGTGAGTTTATGCTTTCGCTTACAGACAGCTTTGAAGTAACCGGAGCGACAATTGATATACCTGAGGGTACGAATGTAACTATTAATGGAAACGGCTACACTATTACCTTTAGCGGCAATGACGTGGCGTTGTTTACTGTATCTAATGCAACGTTAAATCTTGAAAATATCACCTTGCAGGGCATACAGGGTACTACTGTTATGAGAACAGGTGTTGCAGTTAATGCTGATGGTGTTTTTGAAATGCGTCATGGCTCAACTATTCAACATTTTAGAGCAAACAACGAACAAGGTGCCGTTACAGTGAATTCTAACGGTAGATTTTATCTAATGGGCGGAAGTTTGCTTCACAATATAGCTGGCGGAAATTCGGGTGCTGGCGGCGTACAAGTTGTTGCTAACGGCGTATTTCATATGTATGATGGCAGCACTATAGCATATAACAGAAGTGCTGGTGGTTTTAGACCTACTGAGCCTGGGGTCACTCGTTTCACAAATACTGAATCAGGAGGTGTCCGCCTTCAAGGTTCAGCTTTGTTTAACATGTATGGTGGCGCAATAAGAAACAACGTTGGCCGTGTTGGCGGCGGAGTGCAGGCAATATATAGCAGAACCGTTGTTGTCGGCAATAGCATAAAGTTTAATATGTATGGCGGTCTTATACATGACAATGTTGGCTTGTCACTGGGCGGCGGTGTAAATTTAGAAAGTAATACCGTCATGGAAATGCACGAAGGTGCCGTAATTAGAAATAACTTTACTTACGCTTGGAATAATAATGGAAATACTGTTGATCACAATCGTGGTGGTGGCGGTATATTCATGCAAGCTGGTGCTGAATTAATTATGTACGGCGGCTCGATTCATGACAATGTCTCGCTCAGCAATGGTGGTGGGGTAGATCTTCACAGCAGCAATGTATTTACAATGCATGGCGGTTCGATTTACAATAATACCGCTCTCAACATCAGGAGTGATAGTGGTCAAGGTGCTATTGGCCTTGGCGGCGGAGTAAACTTGCGCAATTCGACAAATACTTTTGTTATGCGCAACGGCTTAATACGCGATAACGAGGCAATTAATGGCGGCGGTGTTTCCATACGCGGCGGTACATTTACAATGTACAATGGTATTATTGACAGAAATACAGCGGCTGTAAACGGCGGCGGTGTCCTTCTTGCAGCTTCAGCATCTCGCCTTTACATAAATAACGGCGTAATCTCTAACAACAGTGCCGGAGGATATGGCGGCGGTGTCATGCGTACACCTCATTTCATAGCTAATTCATCAAATGTATTAGTTATCGCAGCATACCTTAATGTTAGCATAAACCCATTGGCTTCGTTCCATGGCAATACGGCGGGCAACGGACACTTTGTCCAGCCGGTAGAAAACACGGCGGCGCATTGGCATCCATTTAGACACTTGCTTACAAACAGCCATGTAAGCTTTGTGGGTCCTATTCTTGTCGTGCCGGCAGTAATCAGCTTTGATGCAGGCGGCGGTACAGGCACAATGAATCCTGTTATCGTACCTTTTGGCGATAATTTTGAGATTCCTGACAGCACGTTTGTCCACTATGGTTATAGATTTGTTGACTGGAACACAGAGGCAGACGGAAGCGGAGCACCACTGGCTGTAGGCGATACAATAAGCAATGTCGAAAATGACATCACGCTGTTTGCACAGTGGGAACTCATTCCGCCTGTCGTAGTCAGCTTTGATGCAGGCGGCGGTACAGGCATAATGGATCCTGTTATCGTATCTTTTGGCGATAATTTTGAGATTCCTGACAGCATATTTGTCCACTCTGGTTATAGATTTGTTGACTGGAACGCAGAGGCAGACGGAAGCGGGGCACCACTGGCTGTAGGCGGTACAATAAACAATGTCGAAAATGATATCACGCTGTTTGCACAGTGGGAACAAATTCAGCTTAATGTAACAACTCCGGATGATGATTATGGTTCATCTGATTCCAATGATACAGAATCCGGCGTGTCAGGACCTGATACCACGGTTCCGGGCGATGATTCCGATGGGGATGCAGCAGCTCCCCCAGTTGACAGCGGCGGCACAAATCCTGACGAAGCACCTACCTCAATTACCGAAAATGCAACAATGATGGCATATGATGACATGTGGGTAGAGTTTGACGAAAATGGAGTACCATTAGGCGCATGGTCATGGGATGACGAAGAAGAAATGTGGATATTTGACGAAATGAATGTGCCGCTTGGTGTCTTTGCAGCACCTGTAGCACTAATGCCCCAAACCGGTCTAACCAACAATACGCCATTGTTTGCAATAGGTATGTTCGGGTCGCTTTCACTGGCGGCGGGTGCCATGTTCGTTATTTACAAAATGAAGAAAAAAGAGCAGATTTAATATTATAGTAAAACACAAAGAGGGACTGCCTCGCTAAGTATTTTTAAGTGAATAAATGAATAAAGGCACTTGCTTTCTATCAAATTGATGGTATAGCAAGTGCCTTTTTACTATGGTCGGTTTTGATTTTTTGGGTAGAGTGGTTTCATAAGGCAAGGGTATCAAGGTAAAACGTAACGAACAATTATCTCAATAAATTTTTTAGGCTCTTCCATAGCTGGGCTATGGGCAGAGTTATAAAAAGTGAAAAAATGCTTTTCCGGAGCTCCTAATATATCAAAGTATCTCCTTGATAGTTCGTAAGATACCTGCTTGTCATGAATACCGTGGAAAATAAAAATTGGGACATCAATTTTTGTGATTTCTTCCATTAGGTTTGTTCTAACCATAGTGGCTTGTGCAGGTGAATTTAATGCGTGTAAATTTCCCATCATAAAACCAAATTTATCTGACAGCGTGTACTCTCTTGCTGTAAAAAATGGCCAGATTAGTAGTCTAAACAGACTAAACTGCTCATGTATAACGCCATTACCAAGGGTGTTTAATGAATCCGAACGAAGCGTTAACCAGCTTGTTGTTATGTCCTCATGTGAATTTAATGTGTGTGCTGATACCCTATTGAATGTCCGTTGGTCGTTATTTTCAATACTTGCTTCCAGTATATGCGTTTGTGCCAATACTTCGGATTCAAATCCATAGACAACTTGAGCAATGCCAAGATACGCCGTGAATATTTCGGGGTGTTTGGCTATTGTTTGCATTCCAAGAAAAGACCCCCATGAATGCCCCATAAGGAAAATGGTGTCTTGCTCAAAACGCTCTCTAAGATAATTTGCTACTTCCACGGTGTCAGATACCAACTGCTCAACCGTTACGCCTCTTGATATTTCTGCGGAATGATAGGACATTCCAGCACCTCGTTGTTCCCAGTAAACAACGATAAAGTAATCTTCGAGATGGCTTAGAGAAATAGCATTGCCACCAACAAAAGTTGGAGTACCAGGGCCGCCGTGCAAGTATAAAAGAACCGGATTATCCAAACTTCTACCTCGAATAATCATGCCTTGCTCAATATCGCCAATTTTCGTTCTAACAATTTCAGAAATGCTCCCAGCTAACACATCGCCATTTTCACCTAAAAATGGCTCAATTCTTCCCGGACTCCATGACCATAGAATTAAAAATGCAATCAACCCAAGCCCAACAATGCTTCCAACAGCTATCAGTACCACTTTCAACAACACCTTCCGAACTTTACTCATTCAAACTCAAACCCTTCAGCTATGTTTTTTAGTTGCTTTCTCATTTACAAATTCAGCGATTGCACGAACGCAAATGCTAAGGCTCTGCTGATGGCTTGTTTCCCTATATTCAAATGGTCGGGTCGCAATATATTGCAAACCATCCATAAGGTAAGCAAGTGTTCCCATATCTGTTTCAGAAAGTCCAAACAGTACCATTGTTCTTGCAAAATTACTCTGCCGTCTTTCTTTATCTATTTTTTGTATTTCGGAAGGGAATTTGCGCCTAATATATTCAATATCTTCTGGCTGGATATACAAAGCAATGCTATCGGGTGCGAGGTAAATATCATAGAGTGCCTTTTCTATCTTGCCTCTGAAATCCTCACTGTTATTATTAAAATTAAATATTGCTTCAAATACCTTTTTTTCGCTATTATGAAAAACCTCATAAAGCAGTTCTTCCTTTGATTGATAATGCAAATAGAATGAGCCCTTGGCTATTCCTGCCGCTTTTGTTATATCGTCTACAGTGACATGGCGAAGCCCCTTACTTTTTATTAAAGTAAGCCCAACACGTTTTAATGATTGCTTGCTCAACTCACGTTCTTCTTGGCTAAGTGCTTTTGGCATAATAATATCCTCGTATTGTTACCCTTGCAATACAATGTACAACACGGTTTTGAGTTGGAAATTTTTATTCCTGCCTTTGTCAAGAGCCCTTGCCTTACATCGGTAAGGCTGCGGTCTCTTTTCGTGGCAGGAATAAAAATT
>Ga0123352_10005966_pt1 | contig 18508 bp, 10 predicted proteins | sample TergutLab28metaG_FD_89700 | JGI IMG/M metagenome (GOLD analysis project Ga0123352, IMG submission 89700) | Labiotermes labralis P1 segment gut microbial communities from Petit-Saut dam, French Guiana - Lab288 P1 | ecosystem: Host-associated > Arthropoda: Insects > Digestive system > Gut ... | reverse complement strand
TGTGTTAATGATACAAAACCAGTTGGCGCATATGTTTGAAGCTATTGGCATGAAGTCAATCCCTGCTGTGGGTGAAACTTTTGATATAAATCTACATTCCGCTGTTAGTCATGTTAAAGATGACACAAAGGGAGAGCAAGAGATTGTGGAGGAGCTGCAAAAGGGCTACATCTACAAAGATGCCGTTGTACGTCATGCGGTTGTTGTTGTTGCGAATTAAGGAGGGCAAAATGATAAATTCATTTGACCACAAGGCTTTTTTGGCGGCGGTTGTTAGGCAAGATGCAGAGGGTTTGCGAGAATTTTTTGTCAATGAAGCGGTGATAAATTGGCACGACAGTAACGAAAGCCTGAATGTGGATGAATATATCCGTGCAAATTGCGAATACCCCGGTGAATGGAGCGGCGTTTGCGAGAGAGTTGAGCATTTTGGTGATTTAGTAGTTACTGCGTCAAAGATATTTAGTGATGAGCTTGCTTTTTATGTAGTGTCTTTCATCAAATTAACGCAGTGCGGGAAGATTTCGCAATTAGATGAATATTTTGCCGCCATTGAAGAAGTGCCGCGATGGCGCAAAGATATGAAAATTGGGTGTCCAATCAAAAAAGGAGATTTAAAATGATACGGCATATTGTTGCATGGAATTTTAAACCCGAGCTGTCGCAGGAAGAGCGGCTGGCGGCTGGGCAAAAGGTTAAAGATGAGCTAGAAGCATTAAAAGGAGTTATTCCCGGCATTATTGAGTTGAAGGTGTATTTAAACCTGCTTGCTTCAAGCAATAGAGATGTTGTTCTTGATAGTCTTTATGAGAGCGAAGCGGCTTTGGAAAATTATCAGGTTCATCCCGAGCATGAGAGGGTTGCGACGTTTGTGCGTGGTGTGATGGTAGACAGAGCTTGTGTTGACTATTGTGAGTAATGAAATTAAAATATAAAAAACTAAAAAATGGAGGAAGAAAAAATATGAGCAAAATTATTGGAATTGATTTAGGAACTACGAATAGCTGTGTGTCTGTTATGGAGGGCGGTAAGCCTGTTGTTATCCCAAACAGTGAAGGTGGGCGCACCACCCCGTCTATTGTTGGTTTTACAAAAAGCGGCGAGCGTTTGGTGGGCGAAGCGGCGAAGCGTCAAGCGGTGACCAACCCCGAAAACACGGTAATGTCTATTAAAAGATTAATGGGAACAAAAAAGAAAATAACTGTTGATGGCAAAGAGTACACGCCACAGGAAGTTTCTGCGATGATACTGCAAAAGTTAAAGGCGGATGCCGAGGCGTATTTGGGCGGCACTGTTAAAGAGGCGGTAATTACTGTGCCTGCGTATTTTGGTGATGATGAGCGTCAAGCGACTATTGACGCAGGGCGCATTGCGGGTTTTGATGTAAAGCGTATTATAAATGAGCCGACTTCTGCCGCTTTGGGATATGGACTAGAAAATGAAAATGACCAAAAAATATTGGTTTACGACCTTGGCGGCGGCACATTCGACGTGTCTGTTATCGAAATTGGCGACGGGGTTGTTGAGGTTTTGTCCACCAACGGCGTAAACCACCTTGGCGGCGATGACTTTGACGAGCGTATTATTGAATTTTTGGTCAAAGAATTTAAAAATACCGAGGGTATCGACCTTTCCAAAGATAAAGCCGCTATGCAACGTATCAAAGTGGAGGCAGAAAAAGCGAAAAAAGAGCTTTCTACCGTTACACAAACGGACATTAATATTCCGTTTATCACTGCAAACCAAGATGGACCAAAGCATATGGATGTAAAGCTGACCCGTGCGAAGTTTAACGAGCTAACGGCAGATTTGGTAGAAAAAACTATTGAGCCAGTGCATTTGGCATTAAAAGATGCTGGAATTTCTGCCAGTCAGCTTACCCGTGTACTTTTGGTGGGCGGCTCTACCCGCATACCTGCCATTCAAGATGCTGTGCAAAAAATCACTGGGCATGAGCCGTTTAAAGGCATTAATCCTGACGAGTGCGTGGCTATTGGCGCGGCAATTCAAGGCGGCAAATTAAGTGGCGACGAAAGCCTTAAAGACTTAATTCTTGTGGACGTTACCCCGCTTACATTGGGCATTGAAACCCTTGGCGGCGTGGCAACCCCGCTTATTGACCGCAACACATCCATACCCGCCAACAAAACCCAAGTGTTTTCCACGGCGGCGGACAACCAAACGGCTGTTGATATTGTTATTACGCAAGGCGAGCGTCAATTTGCAAGGGATAACAAGATTTTAGGCACTTTCAAACTTGACGGCATTTTGCCTGCTCCACGTGGCATTCCGCAAATTGAGGTTAAATTTGACATCGATGCAAACGGCATTGTAAATGTGTCTGCAACGGACAAAGGCACGGGCAAAGCGCAACAAATTACCATCACGGCAAGCACAAAAATGTCCGATGAGGACATCCAAAAGGCTGTGGATGAGGCAAAGCAATTTGAAGCGGCGGACAAAGAGCGCAAAGAAATTGTGGATACCAAAAACGAGGCAGATGCCCTTATTTTCCAAACTGAAAAACTGCTTAAAGACCACGAGGAAGTTGTTGTGGACGAGGACAAAACCCGTGTTGAGGAAGTGCTTGGTAAGTTGAAAGAAACTAACGAGAGCATGAATATCGAAGAAATGACGAAAGAAAATGCTGACGCACTTATGGCGGATATTGCCGCTGTGAATGAGGTTATGCAAGAGGTGGCTGGTAAGATTTATCAAGCAGCCGCTGAAAAAGCACAGGCAGAGCAGGCGGCAGAGGGTGCTGGGCAGATGAATGATGACGGCAGTTTCGAGGGCGAGTACGAAGAAAAGAAGTGAGGCGACTGCTAATTAGGGATTGCGTGGCAATTCTTTAAAAAACGGGCTTGGTTTCGGCGGGTTTTTTCGCCGAAACCAATTTGTCCGTTAAACTTCTATTTTAATGATTAACATGAATGGGGATAAATATGGCAAAGCAGGATTATTACGAGCTTTTGGGCATTAACAAGGGAGCGAGTGAAGAAGAGATAAAAAAGGCGCACAGGGCGGCGGTGAAAAAATATCACCCCGACAACAATGCTGGGGATAAAGCCGCCGAGGAGAAGTTTAAGGAAATAAACGAAGCCTATGGCGTGTTAAGTGACCCCGAAAAAAAGGCACAGTATGACCGTTTTGGACATTCGGCGGCTGGCGGCGGTTATAGCGGCGGTCAGGGAGGCTTTGGTGGTTTTGACGGCTTTGATTTTAGCGACATTATTAGCCAAATGATGGGCGGCGGCGGTCGCCGTCGTGGCCCTGCACCCGGCAATCATGTAGAAACTACTATTAATGTAGACTTCATGGACAGCATAAACGGCGTAACACGTGAAATAGAGCTTAATATAAAGGACACATGCGACACATGCCGTGGCAGCGGCGCAAAGGCGGGTACTGTTCCCGAAAGCTGCCGTGCTTGTAATGGAAGCGGGCAAGTGCGCCAAGCCGTGCAAACGATGCTGGGGTATATGGAAACCACAACCACCTGCAAAACTTGCCGTGGAAAAGGCAAAATTATAAAAGAAAAATGCGGCGGCTGTAGTGGTATTGGGAAAAAGGCGAAAAGCCGCATTGTTGTGGTAAAAGTGCCAAAGGGAATAGAAAGCGGGCAGCAAATTCGTTTTAGCGGACAAGGCGAGGCGGGCGACATTGGTGCGCCAAAGGGCGACCTTTTTGTACGCATAAATGTTGTGCCGCACAAAGAATTTAAACGCCGAGGCAATAATTTGTATTTGGACAAAAACATTACATTTGCACAAGCGGCTTTGGGGGCGGAAATTATCATTGAAACCCCGTATGGCGAAGAACGCCACAATGTGGCGGCAGGCACACAAACAGGCACAAGCATGAATTTGCGCGGCAAAGGCGTACCTTATATAAGCCAGCCCAACCGCACGGGTGATTTAACCGTAACCCTTAATGTGGTTGTGCCAAAAAATTTGACTGACAACCAAAAGGAATTACTGCGACAATTTGCCGAAGGCGAAGGCGAAAATATCGAAACACTTGATAGTGGTAAAAAAGGCATTTTTGGCAAGCGTAAAAAGTAGGGGCGGCTTCAAGCCGCCTTTTTTGTTTAAAAATTTCCAATGTAACCTAGTTTTTCCTCTTATAATAACATAAAATTCGGCAAAACATAACTACGCAAGCATTGCAACAATGTTATACCGTAAAAACCGTATATGTTGTAATTTTTGGCATATGCGGCTGTAAAAACGGAGGATTTTGTTAAAAATTGATGACAAAATAAGCGTGAATATTGTAAAGCGCGTCTTGTTATGTTATCCTACATCTATCGTTTTATCCCAGCATTACGTGTTGCGACACAAATATTACAAATCAGTTACGATTTATATTTTTGTGTTGACATACCGTGTGCCAACTGATAAAATGGTTGTGTAACTCAAAAAATGGAAGGTCTTGCCATGTGTTTTAGCGTCCCAAAGGCTTCCCACCCTCGGGGCAAAATGCCAAAACACACAGCATTAAGGCTAAAACCGCTTCGTCATTGCGGGCTCGACCCGCAATCTCACTCAACAACGGCGTAAAAATGAGTACGTTTTGTGTGGGGCTGTGCTTCGAGCACGACATGTAGCGGTAAACCCGCCAACCATGGTAAAAGGGCAAATGCCCTAAAAACAAAATCCAATTTCTTTAAAGGAGGAATTTACGCAATGAATTTAAGAAGAAAAATTGCGTCGCTGCTGGCTTTTGTAATGGCTTTCAGCTCTGTGGCAATCTTCAGCGTTGCGGCTGATGCACCTCAATTTGCTGGCATTGCACCTATGTCTAGCCCTATTGATGGTGAATGGACTTGGACACCTGCTACCTTAAATACTGCTGGTGCTGCTAACGCTGCAAACTGGGCATGGACTCCAACTGCAGCTATGGATCAAGCTGCTGTAGATGCTGCTGTTGCAACTACTACTGCTCCGATGGGAGGTTTGACTCATGGTCTTACACCCGCTAATATTGTAAATCCAACAACTCTACCTACGGTTACAGTAGATGCAGTTGCTGCTAATACTGCTGTTGCTCTTGGATTTGCTCCTGCTGCTAATGCTACATTGGCAGTACCACAAGACCCAACTGGCAGTGAGGATGTAACTTTTGCTGGTACTTGGGCTATCACAAATCAAGCAGCCTTGATTACTGCTGGTGCTTGGAATTGGGCTCCTCTTACTGCTCCTGGTGCTGGCACTGTAACCGCACCAACTACTCCACCATCTGCACCTGCAAACGTTTTTGCTACTGTTTCTGCTGTACCTGCACCCGGAACTGTTAATACAGTTACAGGTAGCCAACCAGGCTGGGTAGTAACTTCCATGCCTAATGCTGCTGGCATTAACCGTTTGGTTACTCTTGCTGGTACTGGTACGTCAGTATTCGGTCAAGCTGGTAATGCTCTTGGCTTCTCACAGTTTGTTATCCCTGCTTCTATCATGGGTCAAACTGAAGGCGTAAGACACCAAGTGAACTTGTCTGTTGCTGGATTGGGCGATAATGCTCTTTTGGCTGGTTGGAATAATGCTAATACAGCCACCCCACGTAACTTAAATGTTTCTGGCTTCTATTCTTTGGCGACTGGTGACGCTATTGCTATGGCTGCTAATGCAACGTTTGCAACTAACACTATGTACAGATTTAGCGGTGCTCCTGCTGCTGGCGGCAACATTGCTTTCTTGCCTTTTGACTTTATGTTTACTGGCAACAATGGTGTAACCATATGGTTTGACGCACCTCAAACTGGTACAGTGGGTGCTGTAGTGTTTCCTTTGGCTTTGAGTGTTACAGATAGCCAAGACCGCACACAAGGCACTTTGAATGTGACTGGCGGAGACCAGTTAACAATTGCTCCACTTGCTTCATACAACATTACTCCTGTTGCTGTAGGTCAAGGCGAAGTTAATGTATCTAGCGGCGCACACGATGCTGCTGCAAGAACAGGTCGTGATTCAGCTAGCTTGGCTCAAATCACTATCGCTGAAACTTCTAATCTATTCCAAAGAACTGAAACTGTAACAGGCACTTTCAATAACGGAACTACGTATGCTCGTGGTTTCAGAATTTACCTTCAAAACGACGGCTTGACTTTTGTTCCTAGAACTGCTGCTATAAACCTTACTGCACCTGGTCTTGCTGCGGCACAATGGAGCTTGACTAATGCAGGCACTCTTGATGCAATGGCAGTGGGTACTGGTGGAGTTGCTAATACTAACGGAACTTACAGATTTGGTACGCAAGACCAAAACGGTAGAGTTGGTTATGTAGACATAATCTTCCCTAACGCAGCTATCACTAGAGTTGCTGGCATGAATGGTCAGTTGATTATCCCAGCTGGCACATTTGAAGTTCGTCATATGGATCCTCATAACAATCCTGCTTTTGGCACAGTTTCTGTAAACATCCAAGACCTTGTGTGGACTCGTGTTGCTCAAACTGCAGCACCAGCAACCCCAGCAAATCAAGGATGGGATTATCGTACTGGTTCTGGAACTAACCCTGTTGGCGGCTTTAACGCTAGACCAGTAAACAATGCAACTCAAAATGTAGCTCAATTAGTAGAATCTACTGTTACATTTGGCATGATGAGCCCTGGCACTGGCAATGCTGCTGCTAATGGTCAACACAGAAGCAACCCAGAAAACGTTACTAACGTTATTAATCCTGGTTTTGTTCGTTCCCTACCTGCAAGCACAACTGCTCTTGAGGTTTTGGTAGCTCCAAGCTACACTGCAAGCTCTGGTCAGTTTGCACAATCTCAAATTAACACTGCTGGTGTACGTATTGCACAATCTGGAACAGAAGGCTTGTTCTGGAACAGACTGCAAGGTCAATTAACTTTCTCTATCGTAGATGCTCAAGGCAACTTGTTGGAAGATGTTGCTATTCGTGGTATTTGGTTAGGCGTTGGTGGAAACACTACTGACCCTGTTACTACTGCAAGAAGCGGAGATGCGACAACTGCTCAAACAACTGCAGAGCAAAGAACAGCTTGGGCTCAACAAATGGTTTGGAATCAAACTGCTGACAACCGCATTAACAACTTCCCTGCTACTTTGGTAACTTATACTGATGGCGGCGGAACTTGGCTTCCAACCACTACTTCTAACCTAACTGTTAACTTTGATAGCTCAGCACCAGTTGCAAGAGTTACCGGACAAATGAATCACCTTGTTTTGAATGCACGTTTTGCTTTGGCAGTAGGTGCTGACTTTGACGGCAGGGACATTTATGTTCAGCTTGATGGTCCTGCTGGTCTTATGACTGAGCTTGGCAGCGAAACAACTTTCCGCATTGCAACTGTTGAGCCTACTGTAGAAGTTTCTGTAGAGCAAACTATTGTAAACGTTGGTTTCTCGAACACATTCTTGAATGACATCGTTATTTCTGGAATTAATCCAAGAGACTTACCAACTGTTGGCACTCCTAACAACCTTGTTATCACTTTGGACGTTCCTGGTTGGGCTAGAACAAACTTTGCTGCTACTGGCACAAACGCTCAAACTCAATCATTGGTTAATGTTAGCGGCGGCGGAAGTGCTACTGTAACTGCAACCATGAACGTAGTACCAAATGCTGGTTCACCTAACCTAGTTTTGAGTGTAACCAGAGCTGCTAACCTTGGCTCTAACGTTCAAGATGCAACTATTACTATCAGCGGTGTACGTGTTGTTGACCCATTCAATGACTTAGCTGCTGGTCATATTGGTCTATCATTTACTGGCAATGTAATAACTAACATTGACAGCGAAATTATTAACCGTGCAGACCCTGCAAGCACTACTAACTTTGATATACTTCGTCCAAACCAAACTGGCTTTAAGGCTTGGGCGCAAGGTCCAAGAGCAGTTTCAAACGCTCTTAACGTTGGTGGTGTAGGTGCTGACGGCAGACCTACTACTGCTGGTAACACCATTACTGTAAGCTGGACTGCTGGTCCTGCATTCACTATCAATGGTAACACTACACAGTTTGGTGCTGGACAACAGTCTATTAACCTTTCTGCTCCTGCTACTATTCATGGTGTAACTGTACCACACAGCACTTTGTTTGTACCATTCCGCTCTGTTGTTGCTGCTATGACTAACACTCATACTGAAACTCCACTTCAAGGCGAAAGCGTTATTACCTTCTTTGAAGGTTCTGGCGACAACCCACACAGCATCGTGTTGGAGTTTGGTGATAACACTGCACAATTTATAATTGGTCAAAGCACTTTCGTTCTTAACGGTTTGACTTTGCCAATGACTAACCCAGCTACTGGCGCTGCTGTTTACACTTTCATCGGCGACGGTACTAACGGCACAGTTGCTAACGTAACTTACTTGCCATTGCGTTTCATTGCTGCTGCTTTGGGCTTTGACATCGCTGACGGTGTTGGTCAATCTATCGTAACTCCAAGATAATTTAATTATCCGACATAGGAAAATAGACCCTTCGGGGTCTTTTTTCTTTGCTTGCAAAATGCGGGTGGGTGTGGTATAATGGGAAAAAAGGAGGCGGTATATTTTGGATAAATTGCAGAAGTATGTGAAACTATTAGTGAACACAGGTGTTGGGCTAAAAGCTGGACAAAAATTAGTAATAAACTGCCCTGTGGATTTGGCGTATTTTGGACGTTTGGCGATGAAAGAGGCGTATGATGCAGGGGCTGCCGAAGTTTTGATATTGTGGAATGACGAGATTTCTGGCAGAATTCATTATCTTAATGCTCCTGATGATGCTTTTGGGCATGAAATTGAATGGATAAAGGCTCGTGTTAAATATTTGGTTGATGAGGGATATTGCCTACTTAACGTATACGCTACTGACCCAGAAAATTTAAAAGGCGTAAACCCAGAAAGGGTTCAAAAACAGCAAAAAGTGAACCAAATGATGAGTAAGCCGCTTTCCGACAAAGTTACAAGTTCGGAAGTGCAATGGAATTTGGCATCTGTCCCTACACCCTCTTGGGCGAAAAAGGTTTTTCCTAATGCCAAGAACGAAGAAGAAGCTATCGATTTGATGTGGGAAGCAATATATGCGGCATGTCGTGTGGATGATGCTACTGACCCAGTAGACAACTGGAAGGCACACGTGGACAGTTTGCAGGGCAAGGCGAATAAATTGATGGAACTTAATTTTAAATCATTACATTTTAAAAATAGCTATGGGACAGATTTGATAACGGAGCTGCCTGCTGGGCATGTTTGGGTGGCTTGCGGTGAAAAAGCCAAGACAGGTAATAACTTTATTGCTAACATTCCTACCGAAGAGGTGTTTACGGCACCCCATCGTGAAGGTGTGCACGGCATTGTATACGGCACAAAGCCGCTTGTATACATGGGTGATGTTATTGATGAGTTTTGGGTAAAATTTGAAAAGGGCAAAGTTGTGGAATATGGAGCAAAGAAAAACGAGCATTTGTTAAAATCCTTGCTTGAACTTCACAAAAATGCCGACTATTTGGGCGAAGTTGCTTTGGTACCGTATAATTCGCCAATATCGCAATCTGGTATTTTGTGGTACAACACATTGTATGACGAAAATGCATCATGTCATTTGGCTTTTGGACGTGGATACAATTATTGCCTTGCAGGCACAGATGACAAAACAGAAGATGAATTAAACGAAATGGGCTTAAACCAATCCCTCACCCATGAGGACTTCATGGTGGGTTCACCCTGCCTTGAAATTATCGGGACAACACAAGACGGCAAAGAGATTGCTGTGTTTACAAAAGGTGATTGGGCAATATAATTTGTGTAAAACTGCCCCGATTCAATCAAGTCGGGGCAGTTTTAAAACTTTGAGGGAGAAAGGAATTTCAATTATGGGTATGGATTTTTTTAGCTTGTGTGCCAATAACAAATTGGACGAAGCGAGGGCTTTTGTAAATCCCGACGTACATTTTGTTGATGGCGGCAAACGCACTCCTCTTGCTATGGCAGCAGGCAGGGGACATTTGGAAATGGTGCAGTGGCTTATTGAAATGGGTTCGCCTCTTGAAACAGCAGATAATGATGGCAGAACCGCGCTGGCAAGAGCGGCAACACAAGGGCATATTGATGTTATGCAAATTTTGGTTGAGGCGGGAGCAAATATTAACGCCGCAGAAAAAAACGGACGCTCAATAGTGTCGGATGTAATTGCAGAAAAAAAGACAGAAGCGGCTTTGTGGTTGATACATAAAGGTGCAGAGCTAAATTTAGCAGACAAAAGATTTGGAAAGACCGCTTTGCACCATGCTGTGCAAAATGGCTTTGCTGATGTGGTGAAGGCACTGCTTGAAAAAGGTGTTACGATTAACCCGCAAGATAATTATAAATCAACACCTATGGATTATGCCCAAAAAGAGAATAAAACGGCTATTGCGGCGATTTTGGCAGAGGCTGTTGAAATAGTGAAAAGCAGCAACAGTCCGAGTGCTTTCACAGAAGAGGTATTGGAAGCTACAGCACAAGAAACAATTCCAGTTCGACCTGCGCCAGAGGAAGTAGCCAAATACGCAAATAACAATTATATAGAAGAGCCACGCATGAAGTTGCATGAGGCAATAATTAAAGGTAATGCTCAGCTTGTGCAAGAATATATAGATGAAGGTGCAGACATTAATCAGTTTTATGTTGAAGTGCAAGGCAAAGAAGCAACGACGATGCTTGGTTTGGCAATACGATATGGAAAGATTGATATAGTGCGTATGTTTATAGATGCTGGTGTTAATGTAAACGAACGCTTTATGGATGACCCAGACTTTTTTGAAGAATGCAAAGATATTTTAGTAGAAAGAGGATTTGCTGTACGTGAGGCATGGTATGGTAGTAATGAGCTTTATGATGAGCTATTGGAGGCATATGCCGAATTAGATTTAGACCTTAATTCAAGAGTCCGCACGCCAAGTCATGGTGCTGTACACAAAACAGATTATATGGAAATGGCTATTGGCGGAAAAAAATCTGAAATTATTGAAATACTTATGAAAGCAGGATTTGATATTACTATCACGCCTGAAGCTATGGGTAGGTCGTATTCAAAAGCGCATTATATTCAAATGCTGATAGATGACTATAATTTTCACGACAAAACAAGTGAGCTATCTCATTTGATTGAAATGTTTTTGGATGTTGAAATGGATTACGACCTTGATGTTTTAAACAGTTTGACAAATGTGCGGTGGGATATGCCGCGCAGGCTTCAAGAAAAGATATTTACAAAATGTACCGACCTTAATGAACAAGACAATAGCGGCAGAAGCATCTTGCACCTCCTTTTAAAAAACAAAAACAACGGATTTATTTTTGGGCTTTTAGAATGTGATTGGATAGATGCCAATTTGATGGATTATGAGGACTATTCGCCGCTTTATTATGCGGTAAACCATCAAAATTCAGAGGTTGTACGTGCTCTTTTGCAAATGGGTGCGGATATGGAAGTGTTAAATGGCAGAAAAAGCGAACCTATTATGCTTACGGCTTTTGAGGCAAAAAATATGGATGCTTTTAAAGTTTTGTGTGAGTTTGGTGCAAACTTTAATGTGGTGGATGAAAAGGGTAGAAGTCTTTTGCAAGGAGCATTGGCGGACTTTGATGGGGAATGGATTGAACTTTTGATTGAGATGGGTGCGGACGTAACTGCCGTGGATGATAAAGGCAATACACCGTTACATGCCTTATTATCGGAAGGGTTGAGTTTAAAAAATGACAAAATCCCATTTTCAATGCGTACTTCCGCTACATTAAAGCATCAAGCTAATGTAATAAAAATGGTTGATTTGCTTATTGAAAAAGGTGCGCAGCTAGATGCCTTAAACAATGATTTGCGCACACCATTTTTTGTGTGCTGTATGGAGAGTGGGGAAAACACGGCTATTTTAACGCATTTGTTATCTCTTGGTGCAATGGTGGATGCGCAAGATATTAGAGAAAACACCTGTCTGCATTATGTTGCATCAACAGAGAACACAAAAAAAGCGAAGTTTTTGCTTGATGCAGGGGCGGATAGTAATATTCAAAACAATGAAGGTAAAACGCCGTATCAAATTGCTTTGGAAAAAAATAGACGCGCTATTATTTCTATAATCGAAAAAGCGAATGTACGCATTGAAATGGACGGAGATGACATGGATGCCGCATTTATGCGTGCGTGTCAAAATGGTCGCCGAGGCGTGGCAGAAATGCTTGTGCGAAGCGGCAATGTTGACATTACTTATGTGGACAATTTTGGACGTACGCCTTTGCACTATATTGCAAAAATGGGCATGGTAGCTTTGGCAAAATTTGTGCTTAAAGAGGGCGTTGATGTAGACTATACAGACAATGCCGGGCAAACAGCACTCCACTTTGCAGCAGGAAATCTGCAAAAAGAGGTATTTAGGCTGTTATTAGACCACGGTGCTGATATGGAAATTGCTGATGACAAGGGTGTTTTGCCAATTCATCTTATAACAAACCGTGGGCAGCATGATATGCTTACACTTATGTTGAATGCAGGAGCAAATGCACACACAATGACAAATCAAGGACTGTCTTTACTGCATGTAGCGTGTTTTACCCGTAACCGAGAATGTGTGCGAATTTTATTAGAGCATGGGCTTGATGCAAATGCGACAGATAAATTTGGCATAGCACCCATTATGGACAGCGTGGGCAATAATCAAAAGGAGATTGTAAAAATCCTTTTAGATGCTGGTGCGGATATTGGCAGCAGAAATATTGATGGAGATGAAACCATACATATTGCCACAATAAGAGGCTTTAAAGATATGTTAAAACTACTTTTGAAAAACGGTGCAAAAATTGATGCATTAAACAATTTTGGTCTTGCTCCGATTCATTTGGCGGCATATCATGGGAACAAAGACATTTTCAAATTTTTGCTTGACAATGGTGCGGACTTTGAGGTTAAAACAGGAGCAGGAAAATCTGTTATTGATATTGCATCAGAAAATGGACAAAAAGAAATTGTAGAGCTTATTGGAATTATACAAATGCGCAGACAGGCGCAAGGATAAATATAATGCCGCATCACGTATGTGATGCGGCATTATATTTATATCCCAAACGAAATGCTTGAAATTATCTTGTCAAAAATTATTTGTGCTGGCACGCTGTGTCGCATGTCGACAGTAAAATCAAAAATGACTAGCTGACCGTCGTTTTGAAAAACAACAACTTTGCTAAAAAACTCTTGAAAACCGCCAAAGCCAGTCCAAATATAAATCCCCGGTGCAGGTGAACTAAAATTAGACGCTGCTAGGTCAATGCCAAGCTCAAGGGCTATTTCGCTTGATGTCATAGTTTGGTCAATTTGGTAAATATCAAGATAAAGCTCTGGGTCATCCCAAAAGTTATCTTCCCAATATTCGGACATAAAGGAATATTGACCGGGTCCATCCCAATAAGCCTGCCAAATGGCGGGGAGCAAGAAGCTGGCGTTTGCGGTTTCGTTATAATGCTGTACCATTATAGGCATAGGTAAAATGGGTGTTTGATTCATTGCATCCTGCAACTGCGAAGTTGTGAAAGCTATATTTGACACTGAGTCAGTGTCGTCCAAAATATGTTGTGCAACGAGATGGGTTATGGGGGCAAGATAGTCAAAATGGTCACTGTTTTCTATAATGTGTACGTGTACATTTGGGTTTGTTGTTGCATTTTGCATCCGTTGCAAAGCTGCCCCGTTTCCTAACCTGCCTTCAATAATAAATGTCGGGCTTGAAATATCATCCAGCCAATGTATTGGAGAGCGCAAAGCACGTTCTGCTTCGTTGTTAAGGTCAAAAGTAAATTGAGTGCGGTTGTGCTCACCTATATCATCTTGCGGCCCAAATGCAAAAACAGCACGGAAAACATCGGTATATGCTGCAACTAAAAGCGCGCGAGTGCCGCCTGTGCTATGCCCCGCAAGATATATGCGGTTTGGGTCAACATAAGGCAGTGATGCAGCAAAATTAAAGGCGGCAACAATGTCATCAATTTCACCAAACATGGTTTCAAAATAACCGGGATTGCCGTTTGCACCTCTAAATGAAGGGTGCATCATCAAAATGCCCGCATCTTTAAAAGCAGAGCCTGTTTGGTCGTTGTCCCATTCTGGGTAAGCCCAAATAAACTCGCTTATACCTTGGCTCCATCCGCCAACAACCCAAATTACCATGGGGTGAAGCTGACCATCACCGGGGTCGCTTGACACAAAAGCAGCCAAAGACCCGACATTTGATTGAAAATGCACAAGGTCGTACACTCCCTCTGGTGGGGTTGGGATGGAGAATTGGTTGCCTGTATTGCGTGTTAAATTAGTTATAAACCCAGCCCTTGCTTCGGCAAAACTGCCGTCAAGATTGATGCTTTGGTTTGAACTTTGCTGTTGATTTTGTTGTTGGGTTTGCTGGTTACTGGTTTGTGAATTGTCGCTATTATTACCGCTATTATTTCCTCCGCAGGCAACAAACGCAACTACACCCATCACAAGCAAAGCTGTTAAAATAAACTTTCTCATATTATAGCTCCTTAAATAAATTTTTGACTATTATATCACATAAAAATTATTTGTCAAATGATTTTGGACACCCTTTGACAGCGTGGGGTAAATATGGTATTATTGATTTATTGAAAAATTAGGAGGGCGTATGAAGACGCTTGAGTTTGTAAAAATGCACGGTTGCGGCAATGACTATATTTATTTTGATTGTATGGACGGAAAAAACATTGACCCACACGAAATGGAACTATTTTGGCTTTGTGACCGCAATAAAGGAATTGGCGGCGATGGCTTGGTTTTTATTTTGCCGTCAGATGCGGCGGATGCCCGTATGCAAATGTTTAACATTGATGGAAGCGAGGGGATGATGTGCGGCAATGCTATTCGTTGTGTTGCTGAATATCTTTACAGCAAAAACCTAGCACCTTCTAGTATGAAAATAGAAACCCCAAGCGGCATAAAGACTATAAAGGCAGCTGACAGCCGTCCAAACTGGGTAGTCGATATGGGGCAGGCAAAATTTTTGCCCAGTGAAATAAACGCATCTCTTGTTGTTGATGTAGAGGAATACCGCATTACACAAGTAAACATGGGCAATCCCCATGCTGTGGTATTTATGGATGAAATTGACAAACTTGACCTTGTTGCAACAGGGACGAAATTCGAGCATCACGAAAAATTTCAGCCAGAACGTACGAATACAGAATTTGTGCAAGTGCTATCTAAAAATCATCTTAAAATGCGTGTTTGGGAGCGGGGAAGCGGTGAAACCCAAGCCTGCGGAACGGGGGCGTGTGCGGCGGCTGTTGCGGCTGTGCTAAACGGGCATTGCAATAAAAATGAAGACATAGTAGTCAGCCTTTTGGGCGGCGATTTAACAATAAAATACACAGACGAAGCTGTTTTTATGACGGGCGAAGCTGTGAAAGTTTTTGAAGGGGCGGTAGAGGTATGAGAAAATATTTTGTCATTTGCGCACTAACACTTGCAGCAATCACATTTTTAATGGGATGCAACAGCTCTGTATCTTACGAGTATCCGCAATATTCGGAAGACACATCGGAATATGATGAAACATTAACCGAAACGAACGAAGAAAATAAAGATATAGGACAAGAAACGCAAAGGCCACAGGGGAGGGCAGTGGACATTTCTGTTGCTCATGGGCATACTCTTGTTTTAATGGAGGATGGCTCGCTATGGGGATGGGGCGCAGGTCATGCAAGTATGTTTGAGCCTCGCGGCGAAAGCAGTCTTTATCCGACATTTATAATGGATGATGTGATTTTTGCTGTGGCGGGGGAGTACCATTCTATGGCTATTAAAACAGACGGTGGGCTTTGGGCATGGGGTGATAATTTTTGGGGGCAAATTGGCGATGGCACAAATCTAAATCGCCCTTCCCCTGTTTGGGTTATGGACGATGTTGTATATGCGGCAATATCGCCTGCCATGGTGAGTAGTCATGCCTCGGGCGGTGCTCGCTCGTATGCCATAAGGAGTGATGGAACACTTTGGGCATGGGGTGAGGGAGATGGGCGGTATTCGCCTTGGGGTGTAGTTCTTGGTGATGGCGGCAATGAAGACCGCCTTTTGCCCATACAAATTTTGGAAAATGTCGCAAGCGTTACCCCAACCCACAATGGGGGACAAGCGATAACCCTTGATGGCAGACTGTGGCATTGGCATCCTAACATCTATGGTTCTAGCGTCATAACAGGGGAGCTTTGGCTAGAAACGCCCGCACAACTTTCGCCTGCTGTGGTTGATGAAATTCCCTCATTGCGCAGGAGGGCGCATTTTAGGCTTGATGAAAATGGTACTCTGTGGGCTTGGGGCGAAAATCGTCTGCCAGACCATTGGCGCGATGGCCCAATCCTTGGCGATGGCACGACCATTGACCGAGATGAGCCTGTTGTTATCCTCGAAAATGTAACATATTTCACTATCGCAGGCAACACAGTCTATGCCTTGGCGGCAGATGGAGTCTTGTGGGCATGGGGTAATCTTTATGGTGCCTACATCGGCAATGGCTCACAATTTGATGGTGCTGCTATATGGGAAGGCTGGGAGCAGGCTTATGACGAAAACGGCATCCCGCAAGGGGGGCGCTGGCTGCTAAATGACGGCGACCACGGCATTGTACTGTCCCCTGTGTCAATCTTGACAAATGTGGTGTCGGTTGCTGCAAGCTACTATATATTCGACCACGGCTGGATTATCGGGCTTCGTGGCTTTGCCATTACAGAAGATGGGGCAGTTTGGGCATGGGGCGCAAATACCGTCCACGATACCCACGGGCTTTTGGGTGACGGCACAAGTGAAAACCGCCCCTATCCAGTACAAATTATCGGGAATTAGAACCTGTGTTCAATAATGGATTGTGCGGATTTTCAGTCCGATTTTTCGCCAATCTAGGAGGTGAAATTCGTAGCGCACCCAAAGGTGCGAAAGAATTTTGCCGACGACGAGTGGCGGAAACATCGGGATGGAAAGACATGCAATAGCTTATCAAACACAGGTTCTTAACATGAAGGGATGATATAATATGAAACATGAGATGATTTTGGTGATGGATTTTGGCGGGCAGTATAAAGAGCTTATTGCCCGTGGGGTGAGAGCAAATGGGGTTTATTCGGAAATTAGACCCGGTTCGTTTTCTGCGGAGAAAATTAGGGAACTTGCGCCTATCGGAATTATTTTGACAGGCGGCCCAAAGAGTGTTTATTTGGATGACAGCTATCTTTGCGACCCTGCTATTTTTGAGCTTGGCATCCCTGTTTTGGGTATATGCTATGGTATGCAAATGATGGTACATATGCTTGGCGGCAAGGTTGCGGCTGGGGATGTGGGCGAATACGGGCAGGTATCTATTGAGTCCTTTGGTGAATCAAAGTTGTTGTCGCAAGGCAATTTTAAAGCATTAATGAGCCACCGTGACAGCGTTGCCGAGCTCCCGCAAGGCTTTGTGCAAACTGCTAAAACCGATAATTGCATTGGCGCAATAGAAAATAACGACAAAAAGCTGTATGGGCTACAATTTCATCCCGAAACAGACCTTACTGCTGGGGGCAAGGAGATTTTGCGTAAATTTTTGATAGACATTTGCGGTGCAAAAGGTGATTATGAGTTAAAAGGGTATGAAGAAGAAAAAATTGCTCAAATTAGGGATGTCGTGGGCGAAAATGACCGTGTTTTGCTTGCGTTAAGCGGCGGTGTGGATAGCTCCGTTTGTGCGGCACTTCTTTCCAGAGCCATCCCTAGTCGGCTAGACTGTATTTTTGTTGACCACGGCTTTATGCGTCATGGTGAGCCTGATGCCATCGAAGCTGCTTTTGCAAATGATGACATAAACTTTGTACGCGTTGATGCTTCTGACCGCTTTTTGGCAAAATTAAAGGGCATAACAGACCCCGAACAAAAGCGCAAAATTATTGGGCATGAGTTTATTGCTGTTTTTGAGGAGGAGGCGAAAAAGCTAGGGAATGTGCAATACTTTGCACAAGGCACAATTTATCCCGACATTGTGGAAAGCGGCGGAGAATACGGAGCAGTTATAAAAAGCCATCACAATGTGGGTGGACTACCCGAAAAATTAGGCTTTAAACAAGTAATAGAACCACTCGCAGGATTGTTTAAGGACGAAGTTCGCAACCTAGGAACACAGCTTGGTCTTCCTGAAAATATTGTGCACCGCCAACCTTTCCCCGGTCCTGGGCTTGCTATTCGCTGCATTGGGGAGCTTACCCGTGAAAAGCTAGACATCCTGCGTGCCGCCGACCACATCACCACCCAAGAAATAGAAGCGCACCTTGACCCAAAGCCCGCCCAATACTTTTGCGTGCTTACCGACACAAAAAGCGTGGGCGTAAAGGGCGATGCCCGCACATACGACCCCGTTATAGCCGTGCGTGCTGTAACCACCCAAGACTTTATGACAGCGGAGTATTTTCATATTCCGCACGAAGTCCTTACGGGCATTTCAAACCGTATTACACGTGAAATTTCGGGGGTGTCGCGTGTGGTTTATGAC
>Ga0123352_10005964_pt1 | contig 18515 bp, 10 predicted proteins | sample TergutLab28metaG_FD_89700 | JGI IMG/M metagenome (GOLD analysis project Ga0123352, IMG submission 89700) | Labiotermes labralis P1 segment gut microbial communities from Petit-Saut dam, French Guiana - Lab288 P1 | ecosystem: Host-associated > Arthropoda: Insects > Digestive system > Gut ... | reverse complement strand
GGCGCTACCAGATTTTCTGAGTAGTAGTGGGTCTGGAACGGGGTCCACTCAGCCTCGTGAGCCTCGTGAGGTCAATTGAGGAGCTACTTGAATAAAAAAAGTAGCGGCTCCAGGTCTAGAAAATAGAGATTAACGGCTGTGGGGACCCGTTGCGCTGACCACGTGACACCCCTCTATCTGCAAAAGTTGGCACTAACTTTGCCGACCGGCGGCGGCCGCTCTGTCGGTATAGTTCGCGTGCGGACTAAGGCCACGGAGTTTATATGTGACTCAGCAGCACTGAAATATATGATAAATACACATACACACCTTTTGACCAGTTGGTTTTTATTGTCGTCTGAGCAGTGAAAATACTGACATATTTAACATGGCTGCTTCATTGACAGAATACACCAAAGTAGAACAGTAAACTGTGAATTAATATGTAAGACCAGCTAATGTGAAAAGTGAAGAAATTCATTCAATATTTACCATCAAATGCATTAACTTAGTTTTATAAATTTCCAGTGAAAATGTCAAATATGAATTGATATTATTTTATTGCTTCTGGGTAAACGCTAATAGGTTGAGCCATTGGGACAAGTGGCAATATTCATAAACATCAGCTTCCAAATGTTCCTGATGAGGGTGCACCATAGAGAGATTTTCACTTTGGACATTATCCATCATCTAAATTTATAATAAAAATACAGCATTTCAGTAGCTGGTTTTCAGGTTGTCCTCAATCTTTGGATACCTGTACAGGGGTTGAGACTAGTTCATTTCAAAAAATTCATCAGATTAATCCCCTCTGCCACTTCCACCTGCAAATGACAGCAGAACCAGATTCCAAATTACTGACTTTTTATTATGAACCCAGCAAATGGGTAATGTTCTAGATACAAAAAACTGAGAGTTGGCTGTTATATTTTTGTGTTACAAATTAAAGCTAGCAGCAAAAAAAAGTTAAACAAAAGCCCCTAGAAATTTCCTATAGCAACAAAATAGTTAAGTCCACCATTTTTATCACACCTTATCAAATGTTAAAGCACCAAAGATAAATACCATTCAGTCAGTATACAGTGGTGACTGAATAAGCCAGGAAACCTGAAAATCTTTATGTAAAAATAAATATAATCCATGTGTAGGCGTCATCCATATGTGTGTTCCCATTCCAGCTTTGTTTAAGAGTTTGAATATTTGTTTGTTTGTTTCTTTATTTGATTGACTGAATGAGTGGATAGATGGACGAATGAATGACTGCATCAATCAGTGAAGTTGTATGCAAACATGTAACTGATAATCATAAACCCTACCTGATATCAACTGAAGTTAATCTCTCAAAAGTACTGATTCCACCAGCTCAGTTCCATAATAATCAAGGCAATGTGGCAAACAGTGAGTCCCTACGTAGGACTTCAAATAGGTATAAAAAAAAGCTCCTGTCACTAGAATTAAGGATTTTTTATGGCAACTACAGTCACAGATAGCACAAAGAACCTATCTTCCAATAAACTAAGCAATAATATTTTAGAACAAGTATATAAATCTCAGATCTTAGTAAATCTAAATGCTAATGAATTATATTCTATCCACAGACATGAAGTTTTTAATAAGAATGATGATATAAACAGCCTATTTAAGATTTACCACCAAAATATCCGGGGATTAAAAGGAAAAAAAAATGAATTTATGCTTACATTAGTCGCAGGGGCAGCCACTTATTCTGCTTGACTCATTTAAAAGATTATGAAATAGATGCTACACCCGTCTGCAATTACAAACTAGGAGCAAAGTATTGCAGAAAGAAACTAAAAAATGGCGGTGTTTGTATATATCCACGAAATTTTAAAATTCACAAACATCAATCTACAAAAACACTGTAAGGAACAGGATATTGAGATTGCCGCTGTTCAACTATAACTTAACAAGAATAATGTCACTATATTTTGTGTCTCTAGGGCCCCATCAGGAGACTTTGATTACTTCCTTATTAAAATGGACGGTATACTCAATTCCCTTCAGAATTATAAACCCAAACTGATAATATGTGGAGATATAAATATGAACTATTTAGGTACTAATATCAAAAGAAATAACTATGTAATCTACTTACCACCTATAATCTAACAGGTACCATGTATTTTCCTACAAGAACAGCCAACAATTCAATTACCTTGTTAGATAATATTTTTGTCAATAATAGAAGAAAATACACCATACAACCGTGCATAAATGGACTATCTGACCATGATGCGCAACTAATAACACTTCATAATTTTTTTCTACCATTTAATAACATTAAACCTTCTTAAATCAGAAACATCAATAAAAACACCATAACTGAATTTCAGTTTCAACTAAGCTGGGGGCAATGGGATAATATACTTGGGAATAACGATGTCAATAATATGTTTAATAATTTTCTCAATACATACCTGAGGTGTTTTAACTCTAGCTTCGAAAAAAAAGTAATCAACAATAATCATACCCATAATCCATGGATAACAAAAGCGGTAAAAATCTCATTAAAAAAAGAAGGAACTTTTAATATATGTAGACCCAGTAATGATCTAAACCTCAAAAAATATTATAAATGATACTGCACGATATTGTCTAAAGTAATTCTTACTGCAAAAAAATTACATTATAATAAGCTCATTCTTAGTTCTAGGGACATGATGAAATGTACTTGGAAAATAATAAATGAAGAAAAAGGGGCTACTAAAAATGGCATGGATATCCAATCCTTAGTAATAGACAATAATATAATAACAAATCAGAATAAAATTGCAAGTACTCTTAACAACTACTTCCTATCTATAGCAGATTCAATTAATACTGACATTAACAAGCATATTCGTTCAGACAGGTTTAATCCAAATTACTTATTTATCAAACAGTTTCAGAAGACCCATCTCAAAAATAAGTCGGCAGTATGCATCCACTTACGAAATCAAAAAAGTTATTAAATCCCTAAAAACTAAAACTACATGTGGGTACGATGAAATTTCTAATTGGATCACAAAATTAAGTGCACCGTTCATAATCTCACCGTTAACATAATCTTTAATGCTGTTCTTAGTACTGGTGTTTTCCCTGCTAGGTTAAAGTATGCTATAGTCAAACCAATTTTTAAAAAAGGAGATAAACAAGATGTCTTTAATTACAGACCAATATCTTTATTAACCTCCTTCTCCAAGATTATTGAAAAACTCATTTATACTAGACTTCACGCTCACATTGATATGAATAGTATTTTAGCACAAGAACGATTTGATTTCCGGACTCACTACTCAACTGAGCAAGCTGCCTTCAATTTGATAAATGGTATTCTAACTGCTATGAATAACAATCAACTAGTTGGAGGTATTTTCTGTGACCTGCAAAAGGCATTTGATTGTGTTAACCATAAAATATTACTAGAGAAACTAGAATTCTATGGAGTTGAAGGGAAATTTAAATGACTAATTGAACCCTATTTAACAGGTAGATACCAAAGAGTGCCTCTGGATAATATAACTGATAATAGTAATTCTTCCAAATGTGGTGTACCACAAGGCTCGATTCTTGGCCCTCTGTTCTTCCTAATTTACATTAATGATCTACCTGCATTAATAAACAAAGATTATAAATGGTACTCTTTGCAGATGATACCAGTATTATAATAACAGATTTAAATAGATGGGACTTTAACATAAATGGTAATCAAATCTTCCATGATATAAATACTTGGTTCAATGTCAGTCTCCTTACCTTGAACCTTAATAAAACTCAGTACATAGAATTTAGCACTAAGAATTATTACAATGTCAATACACAAATTAAATATGATCGGAAAGGTATAACTAACGCTACTGAGATTAAATTTCTCAGATTAATCACATTTGACACTGTATCCTGGAAACAACATATGGAACATCTAGTTAAGAAAATGTGCACTGCTTGTTATGCATTGAGAAATGTAAAATATGTAGTACCAATAGATACATTAAGAGTAATCTATTTCGCTCATATATGCTGTATTATGAGCTATGATATAATTTTTGGGGGTAGCTCCTCCTATGCCAACAAGGTGATCATATTACAAAAGAAAATTGTCAGAATTATAACAGACAATAAAGCAAGAGGTTCTTGCAGGGAAGTTTTCAAGACAATGGAAATAATGACATATTCTCAGTACATATATTCCTTAATTTTATACACACTTAATAACAAACACCTATTTACTACTAATAATGAAACTCATAAATATAAAACTAAGAATAACAATAATCTACACCTCCCAACAGCTAACTTATCAAAGTTCAATAAAGGAGCCTATGTAACTGGTATAAAATTTTTAACCAACTTTCTCATCATTTGAAGGCTTTGATAATGATCTGAAATGTTTTAAATTCACATTAAAGGGGTTTTTATGTCATCATTGTTTTTACTCATTGAATGAATATTATACATACAAGGAGGATAGAGGAGTATAAAACTTAAGAGGCTGATTTTGATACATTATTTTATCCTTGTTAATAGCGTTCATTATTGGCAACAGCACATATTTTGGTTGTAATTTTTTATGATATAATTGATAATTAATATATCACTGTCATACTAATTGTATGCTATTTATGTAATGTAATTTTAACAGATTTTATTTTCCCTTTATTCCATTTACACAATGAATGAATATTATACATATTAGGAGGTTAGAAGAGTATTAACCTTAAGAGGCTGATTCTTAATACATGTTTTTATCCCTGTTAATAGTGCTTGATACTGGTAACAACACTTATTTTGATTATAAATATTTCATGATATAGTTGACAATTAATATATGACCATTGCACTGTAACTACATTTAGACATTTGTCTTTTGTATTTTTAATAGATTATACTACAACAACACTAACTATTTCCACATACTTGGTTTTTTAAACCTGTATATGGATATATGGAAAATAAAGAGAAATAATAATAATAATAAACATAGTAAGTTATAGTCAGTGTGGGAAACTCTCAAGTTTACCCAACTTGAAGATACCAATTCCATTCACTTCGCAGAAACTTTTATTTTTTAAATCTTATGCTTACAACCTGAGTACAGCCATTTTTTTTTCTGTGAACTTAGAATCTTTAGATAAACTACTCTCCCTCTGTGGTTCTTCACAATCAGGTTCCATAAAAGTGGGGAGTTTGTTATGGAAAAAAAGACGTAGGGAATTATACTTTACACTATGTTGTATAATTTTCATGACTTGTTAGCATACATCCATGAATTACTACATAAAACTTCATGTCTTTGTCTGAGAAGAATCTAGATTATTATATGACCCACTGCTAAGTCCTGTTATTGAAATAAAATGTGCAGGTTTCCTGGCAGTGGTTGATGCCTCCACACTGGGGGAGTTCCGCATGTATGCCATCCCATGGCAGATGTCTGTTGGGTGCCAGCTGGCTGGTTTCCTGGGTGTGCTAAGTTCAGAGCTCTCTGTGTATACACTGGCAGTCATCACATTGGAACGCAACTATGCTATCACACATGCCATGCATCTCAACAAACGTCTGTCCCTGAAACATGCAAGCTACATCATGGTTTGTGGCTGGAGTTTTGCTGTGGCCATGGCCCTTCTGCCACTGTTTGGCATCTCTGACTACCGCAAGTTTGCCATATGTCTCCCTTTTGAGACAACAGGTCCAGTAAGCCTCATGTATGTTGTGTTTCTTATGTTCATAAATGGTGTCGCCTTCCTCATATTAATGGGTTGTTACCTGAAAATGTATTGTGCCATTCGGGGTTCTCAGGCATGGAACTCCAATGATTCTAGAATAGCAAAAAGAATGGCACTTCTTGTCTTTACAGACTTTATTTGTTGGTCACCAATTGCATTCTTCTCCCTCACAGCAGCATTTGGCTTGCAGCTTATTTCTCTAGAACAGGCAAAAGTATTTACAGTATTTATTCTGCCACTTAATTCATGTTGCAATCCATTTCTCTATGCTATCCTAACCAAGCAATTTAAAAAGGATTGTGTGCTGATTTGTAAAGCCATAGAGGAATCCCGTGTGACAAGAGGTATAGGTAGGTGCCGCCATAGTTCCAACTTCAGCAACCGTCAGACACCAGCAAATACCAACAGTCTTGTGGACAGGTCATCACGGGAGCAACAGCATGCACACCCTCATCATGCACAGACCTGTAACTGCAACACCAAGCTTCTGAATGACAGCAGTGCCACTGCATCCAGAAACCGCCGACGGCAAGGCATGTCTGCCCGACAGTGGCTGCTGCTGTGTCTCAACAGAAACAGAGAGACTCGACACAGAGCTCATTCTGATCAGTATGCCTACCAGATTGCTGAGATTCAGCAGAAGCAGCACAAGCGAGCATCCTCAGTGTCATCCAGTGAAAACTTCAGTTCTTCAAGATCAGATTCCTGGCGGCAGAATCACCATCACTGTGGTATACCTCTCCGTCTACTTGACCCCAAACGAAGAGGTTCATCATGGCTTGTCACCAGAAAAACTTCTCAAGACTCAAACCTATCAAGTTCTAGGAATGATTCTTCAGGTTCAGCAACCACAGCAAGTACCAGCACATGGAGGATGTCTCGTTCCAGTGCCTCCAGTGACATTCGGACCACAGTCGTACCAGTTCCTGCAGAAAATAACAATGCCAGGTCTCGGTCAAAACCACGTCTCATGAGACAGAGTGCAGTCATCCAAGATGATTCTGATCCTCCTGGTTCTCCTGGACGCCTCACAGTGAGATTCCTCACCACAATACCTTCAGCTGCTGAGACAAGTGTGCAACAGGATGAGGAAACAGGCAGTCCTACTGGCTGCACAGCTGCTGTTCTGCATGCTACAGAGCTCTCTAGCCATTCACAGCCATATTATGCCATTCTTCACACCACATCATCCCCACAGGGAAGCCCTTCTGGGGGCAGTCCTGCTCTCCAGCACATCACAATACACACAAGTCCACACACAACACTTGACACAGGGCCCCCACAGCGCCTGTCCCGCAACAACCTGTCTCCACCTCACTTACCTTTCCTATCTTCCACTATTCATCACCAACAGCCCACCACATCTCAGAGTTCACCACAGCTCAGCTCTCTATTCTCAGAAGTTTCAACCAGCAATAATGAGCACCAAACTAGTCAGACCTCTTCACCTGTGGTCTCCACTCCCTTACAGCAGCAAACGTCAGTGCCCAGTCAGGGGCAAGCAAGGAACCAAGACAATACATGATTCTATGGGTCACCTGTAGGAGAATCATGTGTCATCTCCTGGCTTTTGCTTGGGGTTTTGTTGTCTTCACCTCATAATGGAGAGTGAACTGAGCAATATGGTATGTGTCCCAAGGCACAGGAAAGTAGGAAGGCTACATTCTCAGGTCAGACAGGGGAATGGATTTGTCCATGAACATTGCATGCATTAAACCTTTGTTCTTTGTGAATGAGATGCTGTATCTGATGTTAACTCAGCTCAAACAATCAAGCTGATGTGCATGTAGGTTACCGTTTCAACCTTATTATACTGCCTTGGTTTGAAATCCAACAGGTTTTTTCATGTTAGAGGTGGTATTCAATGAATAAAATTGAGGTCTATCTAAAATTCTTAAGTAGTAAATATCTATAAGAGTTTTGTAATTCCATCTGCTTTTTCTCCATCCTCATATATATGGGTGTGAGTTCATGTACTGAATTCTACTATAGAAGGCAGTACTCCTACAAAGTGTAAGAACATCACTTGCTGTGGAGAGAAATAGTAAATATTTCACTGCAAGATGTGTGTGTGTTTTAAGAAACTTAATTAAGACAGCTATTACTAAAGAAGGTTGGACTTCAGTAATTTTTCTATGGAGCTGTGAAATGCCTACAATATTTCCTTTGAAAACATGAATGGGGCTTTTTGGAAGATTTAGACCAAAGATGGATGGCAATATGCTATTAAAATTAATCTTATGAAACTATAATGGGAGGTTTGAACTAGATTCAACCAGCCCAAAGTAGATTCCAGTAGTGGGTATTATGAAAATTACTGGAAATAACCCCAAGGTGTGATGGTACTCACATATTTGTCACAATTGACTGATTTACTGTACACCCATTGTCAATATATGGAAAGTATAACTCACTTGACTTTTTTTATGTCTCTTTACTATAGCAACTGATGTGTGACAAGTCAGTCACACTAAGGACCGATTGTGAATCTTTGTATTCCATAAAAGACAGTGAATTTAATTAACTGTGCAATTATCAGCTTCTCAATAGGGACGCTACCTCATAGATTTAATGGATGGAAAATAACAGGGTTACTGTTATAGTACTCATCCATACCCTAAATGAACTCTTTTACAGTGAATGTTAACATTGCATAGTGTGACATGTTTTAACTATGCAATAATTGCACCACTCAGTGGGTACCAGAAGCTCTTTCCCCAGGACTGAAATAGAGAGAGCATGAAGTTGACCCCTCACCTCATCTAGTGTCAAGGATTAGCTTCACCACCACTTGACCATGTATCTTTATTTTGTGGTGCTTGATTAAGCATGGCAACATTTCACAAAGAGATGTTTCAGCAGCAGGCTTGAAAAAGATTTCAGTATTTTTACCAGAATTATCAACTGAAATTGTGTTTCTTTGTACACACGTACTTCCTGTATGAATTCGTGACAAATTTTGAGGCGTGAGTAATGATAATACAAAATAAATCCCACATTAGACAGGTTTCAAACCAAGAGCAATTGAATATTCATTTTCAAGCCATGTCATTTCTATATAAATAATCATTAATGATTCTCCATTTTTAATATTTTTGATGCAACATAGTGAGTGTGCAAAAATATTTCATTACCAGTGATCCAGTGATGCAAGACATTGGTCTTCTTCCTCTGTTTCCTTAGACATTTCCACTTTCTGTGGGTAGTCCTGAAATGAAGCCACACCGTCAATATCTCTTCTTCCTAACCTGTTGTTTGTATCTTGACCTTGTTCTTTTTCTTGAACTTAATAGAGGATCTTGTTTCGGATTCAGTATAAAATTATGTTCATGCCATCTTATTCTGTTATTGATTAGTTTATTTCCCAACAAATTATTGTTTAAATTCTCTCATACTTGTTTGTAATCTCTCTAACTTGTTTTTGTCCTCATTCTTTGGGCTTTTCCATCTGTATATCAGAAACATGTTCCATAACAATTGCTATACTCAGACCCTTTCCCATCTCAAAATTTTATCAAAATTTCCTTCTGATTACAGATAGTCCCTTTGTGACATGTTCCTGTTTTGGACATGGTTTGTTTGCAATACAAAAGTTTTTATTTTATGTGAAACAGTTCTTCAGGCTGTGTTGATGGCATGAATACAGCATTTTGCAAAAGGGAGGATAAATTTTTATTTCCTTTCATTCTATAAATTCATGCACCAATCTTCCGTACTGTTTGTAACTTTGAACTTTTTATTCATAATCATGTTTTTCACAAGACCATCAAATTTTTTTGTTTTTGTTTGCTTCAAATAATATGACGGTTCATTTATATCATTGTCCTATTCAGGTTAACTGTTGTTGAAAAATTATATGTGTAGAGACGACTGTAACTGCTATAATCTCCGAGATTTTACATGCAGTCATAAAAACCAACTACAGAGTATCAACACAGTAATGTGTTTATGATAATAAGTCAATCTTCATTTCAGTTCTGTAATATTAAAGAGTTTTCAAAACCAGTTTGTCAGATGAGATGTATTTTTGACTTCATGTAATATAAAATTGACTTTAGTTTTTCTGTTATATGGTAGCCCACTTTTTGCAAATCCTGCATATGAAGGTTACATATTGTATTTTACAAACTGTTACCAAGAATGCCACCTGAAAGAAGGGAATGTGTAACTGTATACATACTCAGAAAGTTGAATTACAGGTATTAACTTGCACATAAGTTTTCATACGATTCAAACAGATATCGCTTTTAATATTTAGCATTCAGTTTGCTTTGTTTGAAATAAGCTCACTCATGAATACAAACATAGTCTTCCCTGTGATTTGTGGAATTATTTTGGTTGAATTAAGTTATAATATTATTAGCAAAAAAGTTGCTGAATATACCATATCTGATTTCTGATGTTGTTTGCTATCTAATGTTTTCTGTGAAGATTACATTCTTCAGGGACACATCATATAGTCCATTAGAAATTTACTGATGCTTCAGAAGAATGTACTTTGTCCACCTTCCTCAGAAATTTCAGCAAATTTCCACCAGACTGCACGGTGTCATATCTCTGAAGACTGTGTTCTTTATAGTACCCAAAAATTAGAAACTAAAATCTCATACATTGCTACCTTGTTTGCTTCATAAAACTAAACCTGCTAGTTTCACATCCAACAGCTGTATCAGACACTCATGAATTTATTGTGATTTTCTACAAACTGGAATAAAGAGGTGACCAGACAGTATTTTATGAAATGAGATCACACATCATTCCATGACTCAGAAGTGTCTGAAAAACTTCAAATATGGGTCTTTCACAATCTTTGTTCAAATGCCTCCATGGAATATATTTAATCATGCTGTATGTTGCTGAAGTCTGTACTCAGGGAAAATGAAATATAACATGAAAGTGAAAATGAAGGTTTTTATCTTGCGATTTCATTTTACACATTACAATATTTTTCCACAACAAACTACTAAGAAACTGCATATTTTAGTAATGTATTGTGTTTATATATATTACTATATATTTCAGTCACCCGTGATGACTAGGGCGAAATCCTTATGCTTTTTCACACTCACTGCCTGTTTCATTATGATCATACGGTGCACAGATGAAATAACTGTTATCTTATCACGAACTGTTCTAAATGAAATGTACTGTAGACACTATTAAAATTGTGTTAGGATGGCTAATACTTCACTTGTGATCTGCATGATAGTAGTGAAAGAGGTACTGAGTAAATGTAAGTGAAAGAATGTACACATTAAGAAGTGTTTGTGAGGAGAACATATGGCAATCAAAAACTAAAAAACTCTTTTGCCATATTGAAGCAACAGAAGTATTCCTATGGATCAAACCTCATCACATCTCCTGCAGGGGCATGTAGCAAATAAGAGGGAAAGGAAAGACACATACAAGATTTTGGTAGGGACAGCTGAGGGAAAGAGACAATGTGGAATACCAAGCTGTAGAAGGGATATAATATTAAAGTGGTTATTCAAGAAACAGGATAGTGGTGTGGACTGGATTTATCTGGCTCGAGACAGAGGCAGGTGACGGGCACTTGTGAATGCAGTCATAAACTGCCAGGTTTCATAAAATGTGGAGAATTTCTTGGCTGGCGGAGGATCTATTAGCCCTTTGAGAAGGATTCTGCTCCACGTTATTAAAAAAAAAAAAAAACTTGTTAGTTATTCTGCAGATACAACTTTTGAATCTCGGTCGGTCCTTCAGATATCCAGATTGAGTCCCCTCCTGGTTCTCCTCAGGATCTTTCAGCAAATGCCGTGACTATTTTCTTACAAATCCCGCCCAGTGAATTTTCCTACTATTCAATGCCTTAGAATCTCAGTTGCTGTAAAATAAACCATAAAGAAATATCAGCTCAGAAGACAGCAAATTAATCGCCGCAAAGCCTAAGAGTAAAGAAGATTAAAACGAGTTCTGTATTGGGGAGGTTATTTTAACTTTACTTCGGGTCTTTTATATTTTTACGCCCATTTTCTCTGCATCTTTAGTAAGGTCATATAAACAGGATGCAAAGGTTTCGGAATAGAAAATCATTTAGAGTGCATAATGCAGACCTTGTGACTGCCACTCGAATATCAACTCGGCTCTCCTTTCGGGTTTGGTACGTTACTTCTGCCCGTCTGCCGTATGTTGCTGTCCCATCTCTCGGCGGTATTAGCGAAGGTCTGGCGCGGTTGTTCCTCCTTTACCATCACACGCACCGCACATTAATTTCCTTCACCAACCATTCCACCTACTGCACTGACGAAAGATACGACGGTTAGCCCTTCGAAATATAGCTCGCGTTCCCCCTTCCCTCCATTCCTACCACTCCGCACTACTATTGAGACTAAGATTAGTCTTTGGTACTGTTCATAGTGTTCCTCTATTGCTTCCTTCGGACATTGTCCTTACTGACTTGGGTTAGTCGTTCGAGTTATTCCTAGCGATTCATACACTGTCTTTCTCATTTTCCTCCAACGTATTTGGCGCTTCATTACCTTTCTCTTTCAACCTCCTTATATTCCCTGATATTCCTCTAACGAGACGGACATCGGTGAAACACATGAAATATTCATAGCGTTTCCTCGTTCTCCTCGGGGCTTCGCGCTACATTTCGGCGTCATCACGTCGGACGCCAGTATCTGTTTGGTTTTTGCTGTGAGTGCTGTTCTTGCTCTGAGTGTTGTGCTGATGTGTATTTGGAATTATTTTTTCGCGTTCTTACAAACTGTACATTTAAAACACCTGTGACGGATATACACGTACCAATAGCGCCTCAATTCCAAGCCGTACGTTCGTTCCTTCCACGACGTTCGGGCATGACGCTGGGCGGCAGCTGTGTTGCTAATAAGCTGTTTCTCGCATTCCTGTTCAGCAACCCTAACGTCGGTGTCCATTTCTTGAAGGATGTGGGGCTAACTCAAAGCAGTGTGGTATGCTGTAAGTGCGAACCCCAAATGTCCTGGCGCGTCGATACTAATCGTAAGGACGGTCGCCGTTGACGGTGTCGGAGGTTCACATCTGCTTCCGCATGCAGTACTTCCACGTCCATCAGGCACGGTTCATGGTGTCAGCAGAGAATTTCATGAAGGTTTTGTTCTTTACGTACGACTTCGTTTGCTCATACGAACACGATCGAGTGCACATGGCATGTGAAGGATTTTCTCAATACCTACAACCTGATGGGGGACTACATCTTATACCTGACCCGCTACATGTTTGCGGCGGGGTGCCCATCCGACAATATGGACCAGTTTACCAAGTTCATCGGCATCGTTGCAACCTAGGACTTGAGCGCCAAATTCTACACGTGCTCTACACTTCAGTCCAGTCGGTACCCGTCACGTCAGTTTGTGGCGTGCACATCATCATGGATGACGAGGCACCGTCATTCGTGGTATCCTGTGCGGCGCACGCCGCTAAAATTCCGAACTACAGTATCACATGCAACAGTTTCTACTCGTCTTAACTTTCATCCGCGATGTGTAGTAATCTATGGTATGTGTGCTGAGAGTGGCCTCCACCACTGGCTTCCACAGATAAAAGTGCCTGCAGTCATTTACGAACCGTGGCTACCCTAGTTCGTCTGTTGATCTGTGGTGTGGTGGCTATAGTTGTGCGTAGGAAGATGCGTGGTCTGTTACAACGTGTGTACGCGAAATTCGTGTACGAAAACTGTGGCGTGAATTGTAATGTGTAACTGTCTGCGTTTGTAGTTCTCATGAACTGGCGTAGCTCTATAATCACTACTTTTTTTGGGGGGGAACACGTTTTATTGGACTACAGTAATGTAATCACCGACAGCCATGCCGCATAGTACGTAATGCAACATGTATACAGTGGATTTTACCACATTAAGGGACTGCTATTCATATGCCAGTGAAAATACTTTGTGAACCGTTCTTTTTAAGCTTCAGGTTTAGTTTAATATGCTAGTAAATTTATTAAATAATCGTAAAAATAAAAATATATCGTGGGTCCACTCGACCAACACATCATAGAAACCCAGAGGGAAGTCGGTATTTTACCTAGGCTGCTAACAGTTACGCTACAGAAGTTGATAACTAAGTTTTTTCCCCCATAATATTGTGTTCTGAGTCTATACTCAAGATCTAATCAGTTACATTATTTGGCAAAGTGTGCTATTTTCTTCCCTCTTTTGGGGCTTATTTTACCAATGTTTGTACAGCTTAAATCCATGGATCACATGTTTTGTGTGTGCATTGATATATTTCAAGTCTGAGTTGAGGGTGCGTAAGTTCAAGTATCAGCAGGCAAAGTATGGTACATTTCTTGTGTGGCAGTGCAAAATGCTTTATGATGCCAGTGTGTGTACACTCAGTGTTGAGACACAAGCCAAACATTTAGTTCCCCCTCAGTGCAAATACTGTATATTAATATATAAAGAAATCATGGTAATTGCCTATTCATGTTTCACAACCAGTCTTTGTAACTACACTGTTAGTATTATTCTTTCGTGTTTGGTCCAGAGGTTGAGAATAGTTCTTTCTTTGAGACTCTCCTGAGTAGATGCCTCTCCACTCTTGCACCCGAGGATGGAAACATCCAGTTTCAGAAGTGTGTCGTGTTAAAATGAAGTCCAGAACTGATGTAGTTCTGACATATCTTACTTCCTTCTACTAGTGTCCCCACCCCCTTCCTTTTTACTCTGGCCATAGGACACTGAAGTAACAGGACAGTATAATAAACTTGATATTTTTCAGAGGGAAAGAAGAGATTTCTAAACAAACAAATGACTGTCGTAAGTGTGACAAGTAAGAAGAAGAAAAAACAATTGAAGTTGAAGTTAACACCAAACAGAGGAACAGTTATTATAAAAAATCTGTCATTTAAGGTGAGTGTTATTTAACGAGCATTGTAAGTTGTACTGGACTGTATGAAAATTGAACAGTTGGTGTAATAGTTTTGGAGGAGAGATGAGTATGCACACTGTGAAACCACGTACCTGCCTAGATGTAGAAACGAAAACATACTCGAAGCAGATAGGCTTATGTAAGTACAACAAACTCTGTAGCAATCACTGTGAATTCCTTCCTACTCCAAGTTTTGTAAACTATGCTATACTTCTTATGTACAACCCTGTTATCTTCATTTTATAGCATTCTTTCCACTTCTGCGAACTGGATGAAAAGTTATTCTTTCCCTTCTATCCATGATTTTTGTGTTTTATGCCTGCCAGCCCGTATCTCTCCTTTTGGTATCTTCTAGTATCTGCTGAACATTATGTTCTGGATTGTTGTATAGGTCTCATGCCTTTAAATTTTAATTGTAATGTCTTCCTTTTTATCCTCATTCTGCCAATTATTTTTATGTGGCTACACCATTGTAATGTCTTCTGACTTCATTAAAAAAATTCTGAGTTTAAGATTGTGTGGTAAGAGGTTTATTTTTAATTTTCACATTTCGTGTTTACCCATCACCAGGTTTAAAAAATTTTCTTCTTGGAGTTTGCTGTTGTATCTCTTTAAAGGGGGCCAGGGTTTCATGTTACATGCTGTAAGTTTAAGATGTAACATATAGACTCTTGATTTATTTTGTTGTATCAAGATCTGTCTGTTCCAAAATATTATGCTGCAGTCCTACTCCAGATAACAAATCAGTATGCAGTCCTAATGGGTGCAGAACACCAGAATGTAAGCCTGCAACATTGATTTTCAGAAATGTACTGTTATTTAAAACAATGTGACAGTTCTTTCCTTCACTAGGAACCAGACAGTTTTCTCTAACAGGGTTTTTATGTGACTCCCTTGAATTTGCCATCCTTTGAATGAGTGCAGAATCCAAACTGTTTTTTACCTAATGGTATTAAAAAGGAAATGTATTAGCATGCATTCACTGTTGTAATAGTAATACAGGTATCTGGATGACAGGTCTCCAAAAAGAAAAATTTGTATCTTAGAATGTGTTTATTATAAAGATCTCAAGTTTGCAACATTATCAAGGAAAACTCTCAAAGTTTTTTTTTTTTAATAACTCTTGTCTACCTTAGTAGATTCAGTTGTGACCATCCCTGGTGGCATGACTGATATCTAAATTATATTCAACCCCTGTCCACATGTTTGAAGCATATTGCAAGTTACTGTAGCCGCAGTGTCCCATATGCACTCGTTCAGCTTGTTGCTCTGACCTGGTAAAGAAGGTTCTTAACAAACCCCCACAGGGAAAAATTAAATGGATTTAAGTCTGGTGACCTAGGATACCAGGTAACTGGCACTCTTCTGCCAATCCATCTGCCAGGCATTATGTGATTCTTAACAGGTAGGCGGTGTCCTGTCTTGTTGGGAGATGGTTCCAGGTGGTAAATGGGGAAGTGCCTATGGTTCCAGCATTTTCAGGTACGAGGCCCTGGTCATGGTTAGTTTTGAAAAGAAGTAGGTTCTAATCACTGTATCATGCATTAAGCAGCACCACACATTCATTTTGGCACTGTCTGTCTCCATTTGACATGTGACATGGGGATTTCTATTTCCCAAAATCCTGCATTTGTACACATTCACAACTGTACAGACGTGAAAGGTCGCCTCATCTGAGAGGCGCAGTTTGTCGAGGAAATCATTTCTCTCCAGCATGTCTACAGTGAAGTTAGTGCAGTCCACTTCGTCAGTCAGTTTCAGCACCTACAGTAGCTGAATCTTGTAAGCCCTAAGATGGAGGTGTTTATGCAGAACATTGTGTGCAGTTGAATGTGGAGTTTTCAGCTGAGAATTTATAGCATGATTTGATTTATGTTTATTCAACTTGAAGGTCTCTTTGATGCAATCCATATCTTATTCAAAGGCCCAGGAGCTTTTTCACATCACTGTTGCTTCTCAGCCTGCCTGTGCCTGTATAAGGACATCAGCAGGTGTTGTGTGTGAGTGGAGTATGGATAAAAACTTTGAGGGTCTACCTTCATGATGGTGCAAACTGCACATGCAAATAAGGAACATTTGTCTTGATACAAATTTTTATTTTGTTGTGTCTATCATCTGGACACTCTATGTATGCGTGTGTATGACAACCAGAGATGTTCATTTGACTTGAGGTTTTCACAGTGTTGTTGAAGATTGCATTCATCTGGGATATGACACTGTATTGATTTGCAAATTGTTACCAACATTTCGGAAGTGCTTGTGGCCTCCATCTCCAGGGTAGTCCAAGAAGTGTAGGCTATTTGGAAGCATTGGTTGCATTATACAAAGAGCAGATTTGATAATTGTTGCAGGCCATTAGAGGGAGGGGACAGACTTTACATGACTCCACACATATTGTAACACCTCTCCTTCAGTTGGGTTGCTGTGATTATTGTCTGACTGCCTTTTTCCCTTTGTAGGGTGATGCATATAGAATGCCTGGATCATTTTTGCCCATAATTCTTGAATGATCAGGCTTGCTTCAGAAGCATTGCTTGTTCATGCTGGCACTGTGCATGAGTAACTTTCCACGTTCTGAACATATTTCAGTGAGTGGCATTCATTTTCACTGCATGAGTCATTGCTCCACTGTGAGACAGAATCATTTCATAGAACTTGTAGCTACCTTGATTGCCACATTTGACTTCTCCATCTTTTCTCTTTCGGGGCTACTTGAAGGAGAGAGTGTACAGGGACAAACCATGCACCATAGAAGCCTTGAAAGACATCTGACTGGAGATCACCAACATTGAGAATGATGTTCTGTGGCAAATGGCAGACAACATGTGATGTCATGTTCAGATGTGTCTAGTGGAGGGCGGCAGTTATTTTTAACACTTGATGTAAAATCATCCAGTTCAGCATGAATTTGTGTTTGAGTCACCTTAATTTAATTTTGTTCCATGCATGTGTTATATAGTTATAGGCCTCAGTGACCCAGGTGTTCCATATGAATCACCCTGTATTGTAAAACCAGTTCTGCTGAGCAGCTTATTTCAATTGATTTCCTCAGGCACCTTCCAAGAGGTTTTATTGTTTACTAGATGCATTTCCTTAAACACTGCTCTGAAGTCTCTCACTTACCAGCACCCAGAAGCCTATTATGGGCCTGAAATTTCCCCAAATTTGTGTCCAGTTAGCCTCCTGTCTACTGCTGGCAAACTGAGAAACTTATTTTAAAACTGGTGGAAGACACAATCAAGTTGGAGACTTGCTGAACAAAAGTCTTATGGCTTTTGTGCATGTTGCATCACAAAACTTCGATGTATGAGCCTAACAGATGATGTGTCTCTTACTTTCAACAAAAATATGTTGATGAGTTGATGGCATCAGTATTTTGGATATTGAAAGAGCCTATTACATAACTTGGCACCCTGGTCTGTTATATAAATTCTCAAAATTGTAATGTTTGCATGTGGCTGTGTTAATGGATATGTCATTAGGTGACAGAGAAGAAACAGCATTGTGTTCTCAGCGGGTAACACTGGGGCCTTACTACTATTGAGTCACGTAAACTCTGGCACTTTTACAGTCATTGAAACAAAGACTTGGGCGATCTGTCTTCAGAAGGCATAGAGTGCCAGAGGGAGTTTAAACAGCTGGAGCATACCACTTATAGATTAACATGATATATTTGGGTGTTGTTACATTTAACAAATGCAGGATGAAGAGACTCCACATGGAAAGGACCATAGCCAAGGCCTTGGGCTCATATATGAGGGTTTATTCGCTATTAAAAAATGAGTGACTGAACACAAGTGATCAATAGGTCTGTTATGATACGTGTATATACCCCCCCCCCCCCCACAACACTGTTTATTTTATTTTTAATTTCAATCCCCCCCACCTGATCCAAATTTTCTTTTTTCTCATGTTTATAAACATTAAACCCCCCCAT
>Ga0123352_10005963_pt1 | contig 18515 bp, 10 predicted proteins | sample TergutLab28metaG_FD_89700 | JGI IMG/M metagenome (GOLD analysis project Ga0123352, IMG submission 89700) | Labiotermes labralis P1 segment gut microbial communities from Petit-Saut dam, French Guiana - Lab288 P1 | ecosystem: Host-associated > Arthropoda: Insects > Digestive system > Gut ... | reverse complement strand
TCCACCACCTAAAATGCTTTCACATTTTAACTTCTGAAAGCGCGCCTTATCTCAAAGGGCAAAAAAAAAAAAAAAAAAAAAAAATCATATGGAAGAAAGAAATCATCCAAGGCGTTTTGACGTCAACTGGCATGGAAGTCCAGTTGAGTAATCTTAATAAAATTAATATTCTGGTTCCATCTGGTATTAGTGCTTTTCAAACAGTATGTATATGCCACTCCTGATAACACTCGAAAGTTCCCAGTTGTCACTCTGCTGCAGGATCTGAGGTGGGGGAGGGTTCTTAATTGGAGGGAACGTATTCTGAGAAGAGAGGATTACGAACTTTATACGAGACATTCGAATTCTTCGCAAACACTGCATGTTGTCTCGAATCGGCGGCTGAGAATGTTATTTTGTGACTTGGAAAACCAGCCGTCTGTAGGTAGGCCTTCGTAAGATTGCGGGACTGCAGGGGCGTTAATTTTGTCATTTTCCTTAGGTCCTGTGCTGTTATCAGTGAACCTTCCACTCCCTTAACGTGAAGCATGTTATGTACTTGGATATAAACATATCACTTGCGGGTAATATGTCTACACGTCCACTCTGTCATGAATTTCAGTGCTAATTTGAAATGGCACATGTAATTCATCGTGCTATTTAAAAACAAGGATGAACTACTTTCAAACCGGAAAGGCTTGATTTGCGTGTGTCTTCGCCTATATCCAAAATGTTTCCCTTTTGCGTATACCTGCATCCGAGAACTTGTAATTCTATACAGTTGTCATCATGGCTTCTTAATCTGGTAGTTGTTCTTTAGCAGGATTACATTTTTAATTCAAGTGAAGTCAAAAGGTATTATTCCTGTAGAAGATCAGTACTTCAGAATATGTGTACAGACTATGAAGTCTGCTGTGGTTTAACCGGGAAAGGGAGTCGGACGGTGAAACAGACCGTTCACCCAGCAGACAACGAAGGTACTAAGAAAGGGTGGAGCTTTATCTCCAGATCTTTTGTGCCCTTACACATCGTGCTGTATTCACTGACTGAGGAAACACTGGACAACTGCCTCAAATGTAGTCATCATATTAATAGCGACAAAGAGCAAGCCGAAAATCCAGTTCAGATAACTGGTTACAGTTTATCAGAAATTATCTGTAGCACATAATCATATACTGTTAAAACCCAAGGACCACATAGCAACCGCAAGTGTAACAAGTAGTTGCGAGCAGGACACACATTAAACCTAGTTTCCTGCTGGGTGGATTTATAATCCTACTGCAGCTCTTAGTATGGTTATAGTTCTAGTTTACTACTGAGAATAACATGTGGTCACAGATTCTGAATACTATAAGTTCATCAGATATAAACTCAAGGATTCAAACCTACACCCCTTTGTGTCATTGTTGATTTGCAAACCAACGTTTCCCATCTGTTATGCAGTTATGTCTGTAGTTTATCATTGTAACAAAGTTCACATGCCTAGTTCAGTGTGTCATTCTTTACTTCCGTCGGACTCAAAGCTACAGAAATTTTTATGGAGGCCACCGAGTTGATTGCTGTTTTAGATTCCTAGATTCCTGCGCTAGTAGTGTAACATGCAATATATTATTGCTCTAAATTAAGTGGCGCCACTGGCGTTCCCGCATGACGTCTTCGTGCGTGATGACAAGAAATTAAAAGTACGGCGTCAGGATGTCCCCCAGCGGTATGAAGTTCATATCAAATTTCGTGAAAATCGGCATATTTTTGGGAAAGATGAAAAGAAGCAAACGCATATTTACACAGAGGGCATGGCAATTTTATAAGCCTACACTTTTACGCCGATTAGGAAGGCCTAATCGACGAACCACAAGACACCTTGCTTGACTGCGTTTACAAGTACCCAGTTCTGGACTCTATGTCGTTGTCGTACGGAAATGTCCTTCGGGAAAGCATGTCCATCAGTGCAAGGTGGATAAAATAACCGCAGTAGTATTCTGTACGTGGTGGATAGTAACTAACCGTCTGCATCACTAAAGGGACTCGAACTTCGGTCGCTCAGCCAGAAAGCAAATCATGCCAGTGAGTAATCGTAAGCCACGTTTTTAAATTACAGCATGAAATTCCATGGACCCAGCTTTACCACACGTTTTTCGCGTGTTGGCCAGGCTCAGAAACTGGAAATTACCCATTCAGCAAGGAATATAACTAAGAATTAAACACGCTGGGCGAAGAGTATGCACATTATTAAGAATACCAGAGGGACGAATGGCCTGTAGGAATGTCGGTCCTTGTGTATGACATTCGTGTATGGCATCATGTAAATTATAGGTTAAGAAGAACAGCTGTCGTACTAAAATAATATCAGACGGCAACCACGGCACTGCTCATTCTTGAGCAGCCGGTGGTACTGAATTACATGCAAGAATGACTGGAAGGTCAATGACCCCATTACTTTATATTGTGGTCTCCTAGCTTATGACGTCGTGCAGTTTGGTGCCCCATACACCACAGGCACAATAAGGCTCTTCACCACCGTGATATACTCTCATCTTATGGACAAGCAACCATTCTTTAGTTCTGCACTGCTGAGCCGACGTTACCTCTCTAAAGAGGAAGGCTTAGGACATCGCCGTGCTGACTGCGTGAGTGTCTCATTTAAGCGTTGGAACCAGTTGAAGGATTTTTAGTAAAGTGTGGGTGAAAAATTATGCCACAGGAGGGCACTTCAACGCCCACTTGGTTTTCATGCTGTCAGTAATAACATGGTGCATGCGCGAAATTTTGAGACGGGGTGGGACTAGCACCACTTCAGATCTTTTAAGTCACGTATGGTAATAGACCTCGAAAAAACATGCAAGTCTGTCGAGGTAATACATTTTTAGAATGCAAAAATATCACCGTCGACCGTGCAAGACATTTTTTTAGCGTTCGGTTAGACTGCGGTAACTAATAAATCGCCGAGACAGGGGGCGTAACAAATTAAGTACAGGGGTGCTGATAAGTCCTTAGCCCGACCAGGACGGAACCAAACTACATTTCCCGCATTTTATGGAACTTGGAGTTTCATTACAACATTCACAAGAGTCCACCACCTCTCCCTACCCTAGCCAAATCAATCCATCCCTCTGCTCATCACACTTTTGACAGACACAGCTTGTTTCCTTCCTGGTCGGGCTAAGGGCTTATCGGCAACCCGGTATAGTGATGGTACATACATAACCTACGCACCTGATATAAAAGTTTCCGTTAGGCCACAAATTACAATCATAGCGAATATGCGAGACTTTGAGGTTACATTTCACATAATAATAATAATAATACAAGACTTAACCTGCACCCGAATACACATGCACAACTGCAAAAATCTGTAATTCTAGGCACATGTTCAATTGTAAGAAACTTTTTTGTACTACAAATAAGACCACCGAGCCTAATCCTGTTGATTACTACATCCCAGGATAGATAAATATTTCCCAGCCAAAGCTGAAAAGTGAGAAATTCGATGATGATGATGATAATGATGATGATGATGATAATAATAATGGAAGCCCCTGGGGATGTTACGCCACGTTGTTCGGTGTGTCGTACCCGACATTCCGAAGAACTGTAGTGACATCATCTTCAGACCCAGAAAACTGCTTGGCGCTAAGCATGACGACACTACAACCATTCGCAGTTCCTGGGACTGTTTATTCACACAACGACACAGGGCAATATCCCTAAGATCTGAAACTTCAGCAATACCGCCGTTAGAAAAGTCAATCTCGCAAGTGTATGTTAAGTAAATAAATAGGCCTTATAAATTACGTGCCTTTGACGACGTCTGTTCGGAAGTCATAAAGCGTACTACACAGTCGCATTCTGGCCTGTCCGTTAGAGAAAACCTAAAACGTTCTGAGCGCTGGAACACAAATTGAAAACACCGTGACATCTGTGACGGTTACTGCTCTAAGACTGTAAGGACTCATATGCAAAGATTACATCACCTGTAAGGAGAAGGAAAATGTTCAGAATGTTCAGTTAGCAATGATTTGGCAGGTGGTCGTCATGGCCCGTTTTTAGGTCCTACCACGTCACACACTTGGACAGCCTGAGCCAACAACGGGGACGCTTCGTCAGGATAGCCAGTAAACCGACCGATTTGGACCAGACGCTTCTGAGATAAGCGTGTATTGCTTTCCGGTACAGCAGTATGCTCGGCTGTATTACACCTGATGCCCAAAAAATACCAATGTTCCCTGAACAACTCCTACACTCCACCCTCCTCCCCCCGTCAGGATATTGCCCATGTTGCATACCTAGCAGAGAAATCAAAGCGATAGAACCCTAACGATACTCTCATCGAAGTAATAAAGATTAAGAAATCACTACAGGCTTCTCAACTAGACGTTTTATATCTTTTTGTTTATTGACATCGGAACTTCGACATAATTAATATTTTCACTCCCAAATTAAGAAAGAATATTTCAGGGCTTCCACCCTGCCTCCTGTAAAATGGGTACCGGGCCTTTCCCGGGGGTAGAGGCGGCCGGGGTTTGGGGCTGACCTCCATCCCCATCTAGTGCAGATGTCTTAGAAAGAGTAGAGCTACACCTCTACTCACTCTTAGGGCTTTCGTGGCCTATAAAAAGGGTGAAACGTATCTATTTCAGGGCTTCTCGTTTCCCGAGACCCGAACTCTATCGAATAACCAAAAGAAGAGAGAAAATTCGCAGGAACGATGAGCTGATTGGATTGCGTAAAATTCGCTTGTGGTTTTGCATATTAAAAGGTATAACCACATCATTTGCACCTGAAAGCTATCAGTTAATTTATACACCAGCACGGAGCCTCGAGTTTTAAAACGTTCAGTGACATGGGGTCAACCACCCACTCAGGATTACTGACAGACGACTTCCAGTAATTTAACCCTTTTACGTCCAGGGGCTCCCGTACGAACACAAACTCTGTATTTTGTCCACGCCTTGTATTTTTGTTCCGCGTGATTCTCACAACAAGCAGGCACTCTTTCCCTATGCAGATTAAGTGACTGGTCTTTCTGATGGAGCAAACTGCGTCTCTGCTAGGTACTAAATTTTGATGTTTTGCTGACCTTGCATCTCGGTATAATCTTAGTAACTGACCCACTTAATGCACAAGTTCTTGTTTTATAATAAGTTTATTATATTCCTCTACGTGTTTCGAGCACAATAGTGCTGGAAACATGTACAGGAATACAATAAACATATTACAAAACAAGAATTTGTGCATTAAGATGGTCAGTTAGTAAGAGTAACTTTATCAGGGGCGACAGTGCTTGTCCGCAGACTTGCACTATCTGGTCTTAAGCCCCAACAGGGGCACAACACCTAGACGGACAGACGAAATGACCCTCAGTCATAAAATCAAACGAACAGACACAATCAACAATGGGTTAAAGTACTGTACATTAGGTTTACTAGGAGTAGGTCTGATTAGATAAACACGCATGGCGGATGGATATCACAAGATTTTCCCTTTCTTCTTACACTATGAATTTCTTATAAAGATGCATAATTTATTTAAAAAAACAACAAATGCGCTTTGTTTTATGGGTATAATTTTACTGCGTAGTGTTCACCAACAAGTTGGCGGCCACTCGTATGGCCATCTTCAGGATTTTTGGAACAATAATACAAATATACTTAAAAATGATATGGTCTGTGTAGTGAATTGTATCATATATTTGAAGGACACTATTTCAGTGTTCATTACAACACAGTGTAGTCGGAGGCAAATTTGGCGCCACATGGAATATGATTTCACAGCTAGAATAAGCTACAATTAGGATTCAGTTTCCGTGCCACATCGAAACACACGTCCTGACCTCCTACATCCACTGTAAAAAATATGGAAGACAAAAATATAATGTGTACTCCGATAAGAATGCTTTTATTTAAAATAAGAACTTTGAAAGGTCCTAAAAATAACGACAATCCTAGAAATTTCCGAATGGTTCTCAAATGCCATTTTAGGAAGCCGAGACATTGGTCTAAGCTATGTTTTACTTCACCAAACTCAAGATAATGCGCTACAGGATTTTTACATCTTTTTCCAAAACAAAACTTTGTATTCTTAAAAATCCCCATTCGCATCGCTGGAAACAAGCACCCCAGTAATGCCTTCATTCACGGACAATTAGATCTCCTATGTAACTGAGCTTTAAAAGCGTTACGTAATGTTCCAAGGCTGTGGGACTTCACCATTAGATCCACGTCTGAAAGTTCCCTGTCACGCTCACACAAGAAATGGAGACAGCTTTGTATTTCCAACCCATTTTCCTTAAGATCTACTGGGTCATTTGTGACTTGTATTCAATTTAAAGTTAATTCGATATGATTTTGTTTATGGTTTCATTTTGAATTTAGAGGGGGTATGGAGGGCATCAGTGAAGACAAAGTTTTGTACTTATCATGCGGGCAATAATGGGGATGGGGAAAGAGAATATGAGAGACGTCTTCTATAATTAGACCGTTCGACGCCAGTAAAATAAATAGATGTCTGTATGTCTCTTTTGTCTCCATTATACGAAGAAGGATGTGCACGTCGTTGAGCTTTTTAAAGTTGACGATTCAAATGGTAGCCTTCAATGCGCCTTATTACACAGATAACAACGACGTGAACGAGAATGGAAGCAGGGTGACTCCGTGTGTGGTGTCGAGATTGCTTGTAATTGCGCGGGAGACAGGCAATAAAAATGCTTCATATGCACTACTCGAGAGAGAAAAATGTACATGCTTGATCATTCCAAATTACTTGAGCGACCCCGAGACTTCCGTTTGTTCTCTACCGTCCTCCTAAAACACAGCTTTTACTTGTGATGACGCTTACTCAAATTTAATGGCGCCAAAGAGCAACTTTACAGATATCTTAATAACAATACTACGGATGTCTTTGCCAATGGTCTGAGGTATTAAAAAGGGTTTCAGAAGTAGAGCTAATTACCGAAACGTCGTACACACAAAATATTACTTAGATAATTAAAAATGGTCAATGTAAGACGTACAATAAATCTGTCAGTGCCACAAACCTTTAGATAATCGCCATTTACATCCTCGTGTGCAGGCGCGTTTCATGTCAGGTTTCATTTCCAGAATGCATAGTAATATCTTGTGAAAACAATTCATATTAAGACAGAATGACCCGGCATTTAGCCGGGAATGGCCAGTTAGGAATGGCACATAACCCGATGTAAACAAAAGGATGTATCTCTCAACCTGTAGTAAATATCCAAATCAAAATGTTACTTACAAGAAACACGCGATCTTGCAGCTTTATATGGGCCTGAAGGCAGGGTACGACAGATTATCAAAGACTACAACTTTTTTTATTATTATTTATTTATTAGCCATCAGATTGTAGAGGTATAAACAATCTATAATCTAATTTGCTATCTTGTTGTGTTTACATGGTAGGGTGCCCATCCAGCGATGACACCTCAGTCATGAAGGTCGGAGGTCCAACGTTTTTTAGCCTTCTATTTCTCATTGGTTGTGTTAGTGTTGTCACTATTGGGTTGGGATGGGATACTAGTTTGTTGAGGTGTTTGTCAATTCTTTCATTGATGACCTCACTAACATAGGGGATGTTGAGGTCTGTATGGAGTGTGTGATTTGATACAAACCATGGAGAATTTGCTATGGTTCTGAGTATTTTTGATTGTGATCTCTGTATAATTGCTGCATTGGATTTGCTGGCGCATCCCCACAGTTCTATTCCGTATGTCCATACGGGTTTGATCACTGCTTTGTAAACTAACAATTTATTTCCTAATGACAGGTTTGAGTAAAGACTACAACTTACAAAAAAATTTTCATGCACTTTAACTGTTCCTACAGTGAACCGTAATTACTTCTTCCGGAAATATCTATATTGATCCCATGTTTACGCCCCAACATTAAAAAATCGTACTTTTTCTGCCCCTTCCTGTTGGAGTGGCTTTTGTATTGAGCGAATTCAGTTCCCGAAAACAACATAATATGGAGCATCAGTTAACTAGTTACAAGGCAATTTTATAAACTTTTATATCGTCCGCACCAAAACTTCTGACGTGGTATACTGAACTTATTCAAGCAAAGAAACAGTCTAAATTACAAAGTTAATGCGCTCTTATGTACGTCTGGTCTGTTCCTGAAACCTGTATCCCACATAATTTCGAACACGGTAGGATATATAGGTATAACGTACAACTTTTGCAGCTGAAAGAGAACAATATAATCCGTGTCTGTTGTTGCGCTACATTTCAGTGTCAAGTATATAAAAATATTGAGTATTTCACAACAATGCTTTTATGACGAATTTATGTCGCCGGCAGCAATAAAATGGGCGTAGGTTTTCATGTAAAGTGCCCGATGCTGCATTGCAACAAAAAGAAATGTTCGTATTCTCATTGCCTTCTTTAGACACATAGTTGGCTGAACAGATCATAATGACAGGGTAAGACGTTGCGTAGCGTCTCACTGTTGCCGTAAGACTTTTTACAAGATCAAACGGAATTAATCACTTATGAAGAAATAAGTTTAAGTACGAGTATTACAAGTGACTGAGTGCTTTCGTGCCTACTTATCTGGCATGAAAAACGTTCGAACCATATTTTATTGTCATCTGTGGTCTGTCTAGTTCTACCATATATTTCCACCTTATTCCATAAACGGTACGATTTTCGGGGAAAAAGAAAAACATAGCAATACTTCTATCATATCTTAAGATGATGATTTCCTGCGTGAATGCGTACATACTAAACAGACACAGGGGCATTATTAGCCTCTAGTCAGGAGACTAGTCTATAAGCAAATCCTGAGACAAATTTTCATGTCTCGCGAACAGGATATATGACAAAATCGCAACATAAAAACAGGAACTAAATCCTTCGAAAATGAGGCAAAACTTTTATATTTGGGAACAACCCTAACAAAGCAAATTGCATTCATGAAGAAATTAAGAGCGGAGTCAACACAGGGAATGCCTGCTACAGTGAAATTGCTAAACTTTTTTCCTCATTCAACATTAATCAAGTGATCAAATAAAAAAAAATTAATGTACGGGATATGTAGCAGGTATAGGGAGAGGTTCATACGTGGTTTAGGTTTGGGAAGCCTGAAAGAGGGAGACCACTTTGAAGACCTAGGCGTAGATTGCAGGATAATGTTAAAATGGATCAAGAAATTGAATGGCAGGAGTTTGGGACTGAATTGGTCTGGTTCAGGAGAAAACAGGTGCTCGGACTGTTGTGAAAGGCGGACTGTGCTCCATACAGTCGTTTGGTGACCTAGCCAGTAAGTTGTGACCTTAATTTTGGACACGCAGGCCTTGAAACGATTTTCGAATTCATGAAATACGAAATGAGTTAAATTAAGGTGACTCATGCGGTCACGAGAAGCGGCAGGGATAATCTGGCCTTGTAAATCAAAAGTACTTCTGTAAAATTCGCCAGAACATGTAATAACCTCAGCACACCAAAGTAATAAAAATCCAAAACCGCACAACGCACAAGAATACTAATGGGCCCACACATGCCATGGGGGAGGTGACAAGACAACTGTTTATTTGAAATGAGTTGCAAAAACTACTGCAGGAAATAAGGCTATTCTCCTGAGTATTTTCTAACCCTCTGTCGACTCACTTCTCTCTCCACTCCACCACATCCCATCTTCATCTGTCTACATAGGATGTACTAAGCGATCTTATGACCTCTTCGTAAAAATAAACTTACTTAGGCACAATGCTTTTAAAAAACTGTGAGAAGCGCTATATAAATACAAGCTTGTGTGTTTTTTCTTGCTTCGGGTCGTTGTCAACGTATACGGTAGCATACATACAGATGTTGTAAGTTTAGTAAATGACCCTTGACCTAAGCCACGTGGCTGTGACGTCATTCAGTTGAGTCTCCGTCTGATTTATTTAGCAGCTAACAGCAAGTCTTCATGTTTTATATGTACAAGCAGAGGGTATTACGAAGTCTGAAATGAAGAGTGTCATAAGAACCTTAATTTGAATTAAACTTGGGCATGTGGAACAATTCGTATTAATTACGACACTCAGTTTCAGCAGTTCAGTAAGTAGTTTATGGCAAAAAAAAACCCTAGAAAGGTCATGGCCATTTGACTTACGAGACGTCGGCAAATGCTTGCTAGCGATAGACAAGCAAAGTCATGTGATACATCATGCACATAGTTGGTATCGACCAATATCACTTCGAATTCAAAAGTTGCAAACGAAGCCGGCACAGCGTCTGAAGTACTGTAAAAGTAATAAATCTATGGACCTACATAGCATCAAAGTCCACTACTGTACGTATAAAAATACCCGTTTATTCAGAACTCAGATATGCTGCGGTTAATATGTAAACCATGATCAGTAAGGCGTGCAGGACAGTACAGCTTACCCCGCAGGGTGCAAGACGTACATTGCTTGAAATGATAACAAGACAGGCAGTGTACTATAAACGTAACACTGAGGCACGTTCGCGTAACCATTGTTGCAATTGAAAAGCAATAAGCATTACATATTACATATTCTGTATGTGTGTGTGTGTGTGTTTGTGGCCTTAAGTATCCAACATGCAATACGCATGCACCATGTTTTCATCTGTGGTCTTTCCGGCTGTACCGTAGTTTTCCACGCTTTCTCATAAACGGCACGATTGTCGAAAAAGCGTTGCTGAACATAAAATATGTGTTTTTATTTTCTCTACAACATTTCTCATTCTAGGCAGGACTGGGCGAGATACTATCATAAATGTACACAGGTCTTCATGTAGTGCACCTTTCATCTTGTCAGATTTTATGCAGATTTGAATTCTCTTGACAGATTTTCGAAAGATAATCAAATACCAAATGTCATGAAAATCCGTCAAGTGATAGCCGAGTTCCATGCGGACGGACGGAGAGACAGACCGACATGACGAAGCTAACAGTCGCTTTTCGCAATTTTGCGAAAGTGCCTAAACCCTGGCACACTCTATGCGAGCGAGCCTATAAACTTGCACGCTCTAATGTGTGTGCCCTTGCCCTTGTGTAAAATACGTATTTGCAGGATATGTCTAACTTATTGAGTATAGAATAACTATTTCGTACTCCATAATAACTCAGATGGACAATACTGCTTCTGTAGTACAGTTTTTATTATATCTGCATTCCCAAAGTAGAACCTGGACAAATACAAACACAGAATCCCAGAAACTTAAACTGAGTTCCTTAGACACTGCAGAATATGTATGTAAAGAGAGAGAAGACAGGCAATGTATGTATAAACATAACACTGAGGCGCGTTCGCGTAACCATTGTTGCTGCGGAAAAGCAATAAATATTGAATATTCTGAGTGTGTGCCTGTAGCCTCAGTTATCCAGCATGAAATGCGCGTGCGCCTTTTATATTGTCATGTGTGACCTGTCTGGCTATACCACATTTTTCCACATGGTTTCATAAACTGCAAGATTTTCGGGGAAAAGATATGGAGGGTTAAATGTGTGTTTTGATTTTCTCTAAAACTTTTATCTGAAACGTTTCTCGTTCTAAGAAGAACTGGGCGAGATATGACCCAGATTTTCGAAAAAATACTCAAATTTCATGAAAATCCGTCTAGTGTGAGCCGAGCTGTTCCATGCGGATGGACAGACAGATATTACGAAACTAATAGTCTTTTTCGCAAATTTGTTAACGCGTCTAAAAGCGGAAAGAAAACAACGAAGAACTGAGGACCGGATATGCTTTGGCCAAATCTGTGAGCTGGGTTTGCCATGTTGACAAAATGCAGAAAGTAACAAGAAAGTGACGAGGCTACGGTGGGCCACCCTCTACAGGGCAATTCGACGGCATGTTAATTTTGTTGTGACTACAAGCAGTGCAATCCTTCTGCAGAAGCTAGTAGTCACTCACCTGGTGACCAAATTCTCTGCCAAATGTTGATCCTGAACGGTCATTGCTTGATTGTAAGATCCCACCACTGGTGTTAATAACTCTTGGACTAAGAGTCCTTCTTGAAAACCTTTTCTTCAGATAGTTATAAAATTCCGCGTATTTTATGGAAACGTTCATTGCCGTGATCACAAGAACCCCATCCCCATCCTCATTCAGATCATTCAAGTCTACGCCTTCTTGAGGATGCATTTTAATATCATCTTCCCATCCACGCCTAAGTTTTTAAAGTGGACTCTTTCCTTCAGGTTTCCCCGCCAAAAGCCTGCGCGTATTCTTCTTCTCTCTCACACAAACGCCCATCTTTTTCTCCTGGATTTGATAAACCGAATATCTATCATAGTGAGGAGGCCAAATCATGAAGCTCCTCGTTATATAATTTTCTCCAGTTTCCTGTTAGGTCCTCTCTCTTAGGCTTAAATATCTTCCTCAGCACCCTATTACCGAACACCAACAGCCTATTTTTTCCCCCTTAATGTGAGAAACCAAGTTTCACAACCATACGGAACAAAAAACAAACATTATTCACAACTTATAAGGAGGCAAAATTATAAATAATTCTGTATATTTTAATCTTCACATTTTTCGGGAGCAAAATGGAAGACACAAGATTCCGGAATTTTATTCCAAGGTAAAATTATAACTACCACTACTACTACCATTACATACTACTTATGCTGCTATCGCCGCCGCCACTTCTACTACTACTACTACTACTATTACTACAGACGCTGTTACTGAAATAAAGTTTACTGTGAATTATTTAAATTCGAATAATTATGCCCGGCAGTCCATTTAGCACATGATAAATCTTAGATTAAAGCAACACTACTCAGTCACATGTCAACTGTGGCCGGTATCTGCAGCAGGGTGGTCGTTGATAGGACCACCAGGCAGGCCGACGGAGAGTTGTGACATATGTCATTTTTACTGTGGAAGACGGTCTGACCGAGCCGGTCCGGCGCCACTACTTGTTAGGGCCATTTGAAAATAAAGTGACAGTGGAGATGACGGTCCTTGCGGACTCTGATTTCGTCACGTAATTCTCAACCAGTGACTCCTGTGCATACACGAATACACGGCCGTGTCGGCAGCAGTATCACTGCTGTTGAAACCAGAAATTTTGTGTCCGGACCTACTCTCAGGAAGAATAACAGCAGCAGCAGCAGCAGTCGCTATGACTGTGGTAATGCAAATCTACCCACGAACGGTCATTCTTTTGGTAGTGTTTGTATTTCCGTTGTATTTGTCGCTGGGACTGATGCTAGAGGTTGTGTAGTATAGCTCATGAAATCCGTACTCCAGCATTAATTTACCCTTAAAACTATGATATCAGTATGATATAATTATCATCAGAAAAGATGACAAAATTTTCGGATAGTCAAATTTCATGACTGATTTCCGAGCCGAGTTTCCGTGTATAAAATCGGTTTACATTCATTACAAACGTTCGTATTCGGCGAATAAACGTTCAAGGAGTAAACACGGACGCAAATTCTCGTACAAAGAATAGAATCTGCTGTTCTTTTGTTAAAAAGTTTTGCCGTATCTAAATTCCACTCTCAAGCATTTATCAACCGTAAATCAAAAACGTCGTTGAAAAACCACTCAACCATCCCAAGTCGAAAATTTTATATACAGGCATGTGACTAAAAAATTACTTTAATTTTCTGCTCTACCTTACGATCGACGCGCGTAAATATTAACAGTACAAAGAGGCCCAAAACCTGTAGTTAAAAATGACGAAACGTAGACCATGACATTGTACGTGCGTAGGCGCGCGCTTGGTGTGTGTGTGTGTGTGTGTGTGTGTGTGTGGCGTTGTGAGGAAGAAAACAGGAAATGTAACTCAGTTATTTCTTTCATGGGAAATGCCTACAGAAAGTTTTAAAGATTTCCACATCTTTTTTTTATTATTATTAGTTTCCTTAGATGGGGCTACTTTTGTCTTGCTGGACTCCTTTCTGTTCTGATCTTCAATCATATTCCTGACCTTTCTTTACACTTCTCTATCCCCCAAGAACACAAAATCGTCTTTTGTCACCATTAACCCGTCTTCTCCCCACCATGCCACAGGAACCGGAACGCAGTGTTTCTTATTTGCTCCGGTTCTCTCGTCCGCAATCCTTCCTCGCTTTGTCTGCACGGAGTGCACTCCCCTCTTTCAACAGCGATTCAGCCCTCACTTCTTACCGCCACTTTGCGCCACTCGTTCCAGTAGACATCGAGTGACTTACACCGAGAGTAGGATTTTGCACACCACTTCAGAAGCTGTGACGCGAATGTGTAAAGTTGATCCCTCCGGTCTTCATCTCACATCCCAGCGTCGGGATGTACAGTAACAGTGATTCCAGTTAATAGAAGAAACTATTTAGCATCAGAAAAAATAAATTAAAAGCGACATTGCAGCTTTATCGATCAAATTGCAGTAGTTGTAATGAATATCATATTTAATTTGGAACACAGAAACATTACAATAATAATAAAATTACACATATCCGTCCTTTGGTTTAAAATTATTTAGTTCCACCGATAGACCTTAATACATTTTACACGGTCATTGTCCATCTTTCCATCCATGATAAATTATATGGATACCTGTTCCATTACTGGTGAAATGGCCCGTTCACAGTCCCGGGTTTTCTTAAAATTAATGGTGAAGTAAGGCTGTCCATGTGCGAGCCATGAAAGCAGGCCTACCGTACAGCTCAACCCAGTACTAACTGCGAGTAACTAGAAGCACTGTGCCATGGTGACAGAGACTAACTGGACTTACGTACCGATTTTGCCCTGGTATGAAATTTCACACTACAGTTTCGGAATCTGCTGTCTGAGCCAATATTTTCTTAATTTTGATGATGCGGCTGTGACGAATATCCAAAACTCTTGGCCGATACCTCGGTACATTTGCTAATTAATAAACGGAAATTCATTTATAACCTACTCACGATACAGGACAAAACAGTCCAAAAATAGAAAAGCACTTTTATTTTAAGTAGGTTTATTATTGCTGTTTTTACTTTGGATGTCGGACTGCTGGCTAGACGTCAGTATTCGGAAGCTCCTGCGACCGGTCACCTCGACACAGGTTTTTCTTGGTTTCACTGTGTTCCCAAGATTCCAAGTTGCCACTACAAGTTTCTCATGTAGCCCTCCCGATTTAAATTTATTAGTAAGCAATTTCATATTGTGTATACATGTAAAATAACCACTGCCACCGGATGACAACCCAATTGCAGTGAATTATTATTATTATTAAGGAAAACTTCATTATTTTTCCAAGTAAAGTATAATATAAAACAGAAGTCACCTTCTTCAAATATTTCGGGTTTCTGTAAAACTATTTCTTCTACCGCGGTCCACAGTTTACGAAACACTGGTCTAGGCGTTACTGACAGCCCATCGCTAGGACCAGACCTCTCACAATATGCGAAAGAGGAGTTACAAAAAATCCACAGTAAAACTGGACAACTGTCGTCTCTTTTTATTTAATTAACACGTTCTCTGACGTGGCTGCTGTGTTAGGCATGCTGCAGTGTATCGGACAAGTGCCGTGGTTATGAAATGTGCCTCGAGGTGACCACAACTGTCACCGCTGCACGAAGAGGGAGAAGGAACTGATAAAACAGATCAGGGAGCACAGTCAACCAGCCAGCCAGTACCATTGATTTTTTGTATGTAAAGCTCAGCAGAGATTTGGGATAAAGAGAGGGTGGGTACTGGAGGGGTGAAGGGTGTTAGTGCCCCACTCAGTATATGTGTGCCACAATTGTGTTACGACCACCCCTCCTTCTGCCTCTCATATATATACATATATAATATATACACCCCCGAAATGAGATAACGTTGCTAGGAGGTGGTGAACAGAAGGGGCATTGAGGGTAACCACACCGCAGACGGAGGATGAGGGACGGTTCAACACACTTCCCTTCACTTGCGTGCCCTCTCACTTCCCCGTTCTATGAAACATAATACACTTCGTTACCCTCATCAAAAATTTGCACAGTGCAAGTTTTTTTTTGTTGTTGTGTACGTGTGTCGGAGGAGGCATATGTAGAGGGATGCACAAAAGAAGGGGGACCGGGCGGGTATGGTGCACAGCAGGCCTATGTGGAGTATTAAAATTCGAAATTTAAAAGATTATTATTATCATCATCATCATCGTCGTCATCATCATCATCATCATCATCCTAATACTACAACTTAAATTCCAACGAATATATCAACAAACTTTATCAGCACACTCAGTTTCATTTGAGGTTCTCACAGTGGTGGCGGTGATGATGCAACGAAATGCTGTTTCCTATCCTGATCTCCAATTGCGTGTTTAGGTCGGGACAGTACACAGTAGAGTGGGGACCGCGGTTGTACAGTGGTTAAGGTGCTGTGCTACAAATCGGAAGGTCGCTGGTTCGATCCCAGCTGGTGTCATTGACATAAAATCCTTCCGATCGCACTATGGCCCTGGGGTCGACTCAGCATCTAACAAGAACGAGTACCAGGAGCATTTCTTGGGGGTAAAGGCGACCGGTGCGTAAGGCTGACAACCTTACCACCATCCTGTGCCGTTGTCATGAAATCTGGGAACCTTAACTTACTGGAACCCTCTGGGCCACTCGAGGCCTGTAACAGGACTGCTTTACCTTTACGTTTTACACGGTAGAGTACTGTGATGTCCCGGTGTAATTTTGGCATGTGAAAATATTCCAGCAACACAATGTTGTAAATAAAGCACTCCCATATGTCGTCTCTATGCATGACATAGCTTTTCAATTGAAAAAGCAACAGTCCACGTAACAGCTACAAGTTCCAATGTCAGCGCATTACATAAAACTTGATCAGCAACCAATGCACAGCAGGGTAATTAACATTAATTTCCCACCGGTTGGAAGAAAACTATGCATTAAACGTGGCTGAAAATTATAATGCCTTTTTCTCTAGTCACTAACCATCAATGAGGGGGAAATCACTCGTCACCTGATAAAAAAAAGATTAAATTTTTTTAAACATCTTATCCGTTTCCGTGTTGGGGAATGTAATCTGATCCTACTGACAAGTTAGGAAATTACGTACGGCCTAACAAATCTGGAGTTGTCATTTATTTTTTGTTAACTGTCTTTTAAAAACCGTTAAGAATGGCGGAAATATATTGGATATGAAATGTATCCCCGCACCTTCTGCTTGAAACGTCTTCTGCTCCTGTAAACATTTAGTGACGTATGTTTCAAGACATGCACAAAAATCATGAAATGCGTCCATCACTTTTTTTTATTAAACCGGAAGTGGAATGTTCCGACAAATTTTGATAAATTCCTCATGTCAAATTTCATGAAAATCCGTTCATTGTCGAGAGGCTTAATGCATGCGGACACAAGAGTGGTTTTTAATAAGCGCTTACCTGGGACATGTGAACGTACGAAAAGTGCGAGACTGAGGGCCAGTTGGTTAGTGGAGGGAACATTTAGTGGGTTGGTCATGTGATTCTAAATGAAGCAAATGTCCGACAGGATCAGCTTACAGAGACCAAGTACAAACCCACCACTGCCAGCTTCCGGGCGAGTTTTCACGGAACAGCGAATAAAGCCCATTAATCTCACTTCGCATGACCAGCTAACCTCAAGACTTACCGAGAGTGTGGCAGATATATTGAGCCGTAATGGGCTGTCCGACTTAGCACTGTTTGATTGAGTCATCTCAGGTACTCTGTCTGTACGTGTGAAGTAACGGAGAAGAGAGTATCGTGCTGAACAGCTTATTGCTAGTGTTGTGGGGACAGATAGCCCAGCGGAGGGGGTGCTGTAGAAGGGGGAGGTCATCTCTCCTACATTCCGTCATGCATATTCAATTGAGCGTGGCTGCTGTGGCTGTAAGGCAGCTTGCTGGTGGTGGCTCAGAGCTGAGCCACAGTACACACTGCGCCAGAAAGTGCACCTCTCAACAGGAATGCGTGACTCGGGGACAGACACACGCTTGTTGCAGAAGACATTTACGTGCACTCTGCTCAGTAAGAGATGAACAGTTCCTAAGTCCGAAACCGGAAGTGATGTAAGCGTGTAGCTGGCGTAATAATGCCAATCATTCGTAATTTCCATATATTCATTGCTGTCTCTCTTTTGTCTACCTTCCTGCCATTATGATTTCACAGGATATAGGGCCCACCATATACTGTAAACGTTGATTTGTGCTCCACGTGCGGGCAGTATTAAACTTTTACATTTTCGCAGGTACAAAATTTAACGTTTTTTTTCCGATGAACTCTGAACTTTACATAGATTCAAATATTAATCACGTTTTTGCATAACATTTCTGTCACATTTTTACAATAACGGAACAAAGACTTGTTCAGTAACAGCACACGGGCAAGAACCAAAAAGTAAAATGTACGCGAGGAAGGAAAAACTTAACTTTTTTCACAGTTATCGCAACGTCCAGAATGAGTTTAAACACGATGAACTACGTGGATACTGAAGTAAATTTTAAAAAAAGGTAAAATAACAGTGGGGTACGGCACTTTTCATTTTACAGCAACCACACTTATGCGGTTCGTTGTCTGCGCAAGGTCTTCAGGTCAGGGAGTATAAAACCCCAGATCGCAAGGGCCTTTTGATGGGTCGTGA
>Ga0123352_10005960_pt1 | contig 18521 bp, 13 predicted proteins | sample TergutLab28metaG_FD_89700 | JGI IMG/M metagenome (GOLD analysis project Ga0123352, IMG submission 89700) | Labiotermes labralis P1 segment gut microbial communities from Petit-Saut dam, French Guiana - Lab288 P1 | ecosystem: Host-associated > Arthropoda: Insects > Digestive system > Gut ... | reverse complement strand
GGGGCGGAGAAGGCGTGGTGGGTGTGGTTTTAAAAAAAATATAAAAACTCTGGGGGTTCCGAAGGGGGGGGGGGGGGGGAGTGGATTTCTTGACTAGCTGAGAGCGGTTAGCTTCTCAACAAGCACTCTGCTCCATACAGTAAGGAAGTTAAATACACGTTCCAATACATTTCAGCTACAGCCAGGCACAATGCCTAACGTATACAGGGCGTTTCATAATGTTCTGCGTGATTACAAACATTTATAAACCAAAGGACCTATCTTAATGGAATTGTTCACAGCCACAGGAAAACTGAAAAAGTTTCTTTGACAACTAGAGATGTTCGATGTGTGCACCACGGGTGACACGACACACATCGATACGATATTCAAGCTCTTGCCACACACGCGTCAACATGGGTGCATCGATATTCTTCACTGCTACAATGATCCGTGCCTTTAGGTCAGCGAGGTCACGTGGCAATTGTGGGATGAATACTTTGTGCGAAATGCACAGGAACCACAAACGTACTCGTGTGATATTCCAACACACAAAACGACTTCTCCCCCCGGATCGGCCATTTTCTCACTACAAACACTCGCATCGCCTAGCGGCAGAATTGTGAACGAGATGAAAATCAACTTACAGGGAAAAATTTTTTTTTTGAGTTGTTCCTTCTATCTGTACAGGTTTTGTAAATACGTGTCCTGCGGTTTTCCTATAATAAATTTTTGTAATCCCGGAGTACACTATGAAACGTCCTGTATATATATATATATATATATATGTGTGTGTGTGTGTGTGTGTGTGTGTGTGTGTGTGTGTGTGTGTGTGTTTTTTTCTTCACCTTACTCCGTCAGTCACTCACATACCAAACAAGATATGCAATATACGTATATCGTAACAATGTGGCTCATTCTCGTAAGCATTGTTGCTGTGGAAACGCAACAGTGGGTCTCCTTGCTTTGTTGAGATTATCTGTCACTGTCAATTAGTAATAAATACTAAAAAAATTTGCAATTAAAAAGCATCAGTGATTTTTTTGCCTGATTTTAACCAAATTTGGATTTTATCGCCAGATTTTCCTGAAGTTCCCAATAACAGATATCACATAAATCCATTTATTCGGAACCGTACTGATACGATGGGACAGGCGGTAGTACGACCAAGAAGGAGCTAACAGGCGCTTTTCGTGACTATGCGAACGCCCTTAAATGTTGAAGAAGAGGTGGACAATGATGACGATGATGATGATGAGCGATTTCAGTCCAGTGGAGAGTAGATGTTTAGAACCTATATTGAAAAGCTAGAAAGTAATGGCTTTCCATATCGAATTTGATCATAATCCTGCCAGTAGTATGAGCTGTAACATGAAGGACACGACCACCCGTATTTGTGTGCTCTGTGTGCAAAGAGCATGGCAGTTCCGTCACGCAGCCCCAGTGTGGGAGCGCTCGCACCTGCTCGCCTTGTTCTGTCAAGCGGCCATCACCATGATTGCTGTCAGACACTGTCTCGTGGGACACAACGCAGGAACTCCCAAAAACTTAAATTTGTTACGTGGCAATGAAATATAAGAGTAGGGCATTATCTGCAAGAGGAGGTAGGAAATGTGTTTAGTTTGTAGTCCGCAGTCTCTGTGACTTTCTGAATTCCGTCTTTATTTCAGACGGTTGTTGGACCCGACAGCAGCGCTCTGACGGTGTTGTCTTGCATTTGTTTCAGAACTTCCTACATGCTCTTCTATTTCTGTCACGTAAAGAAATAATTGCCTGTCCCAATGGCCGCGCGGTCTAAGGTGTAGTTCTGCGGCCTATCAGCTACTGAGATTGTGGGTTCGAATCCCACCGGGGGCATGGATGTCTGTCTGTTGTGAGTGTTGTGTGTTGTCAAGTAGAGGTCTCTGCGACGAGTTCATCATTCGTCCAGAGGAGTCCTACCGACTGTGGTGAGTCATGTGTGATCTAGAAACCTCGCGAATGAGAAGGCCCTGACCCACTGGGGGCTGGTACGCCAAAATAAAAAAAGAGAAATAATTACTTAATCCCTAGACCTGCCTGTGTAGCCACGTGTTTTGTTTATCACTATCTTATCATATTCTTGTAATTTATCGTCCCGTTTTAAAGTAACAGCCGGCACCCAAACTGTGAATCTTGTGTATAACACGACAGCTAAACGGCAAAAATTACATGAAAATCCCACGCATATACCTATAGGATTCTACCACACCATACAGTAACAGATAAGGCAGTCCCGTTACAGAGGGTTCCAGCAAGTTAAGATTCCCAGATTTCGTAATAACGACACAGGCACCGGCCGCCTTTGCCCCCAGGAAGTACTCCTGGTGCTCATTTCTGTTAGAGGCTGAGTCGACCCCAAGGCCATAGTGCGATCGGAAGGATTTTATGTCAATGAAAAATCCACTGACCCTAGCCGGGATCGAACCAGCGACCTTCTAATTTGTAGCACATAACCTTAACTACTGTGCTACCGCGGTCCCCACACCATACAATAGCATTTTAATTAACTTGTCCAGCTAATGCTGTATGAAGTTCGTACAATTCAAATGACCTGTCTTTACATCATAAAAATGTAGCAATTTTCATATAAATAGCTGCTGATGGAAATTCACAATTCAAATGAGTACATGTCCCATAGGCTTTATTTTCGTAAGTTTCCAAACTTCATTATGAACAATATAAGGTACAGAAATGTTGAAACGACTTTTTGGTCTACTTCGCCAAAACTTCTGTGAGTCTGCTGGAATACTGTGTTACATTCTACAGTACAGTTCCTTGACTTTCCAAAACTCCGTACAAGTGGCAATGCAACTGTAGCCACTTTTTTTTTTCGCATCTACTACTGTCTAGGAGAAGGAAGGAAAAGTAAGGCGGAAATTTGATTTCCTTGCAATCATATATAAGCTGTGTCACTTGAAAATAGATAAAGGCACATACATTTGAAGCTAATTTATTCATTGAATTCCTAACTCTCTTATACCCTCTGTATTCTCATATACTCGTATTTTCTAACTAGAGAGTGTAGGAAAAATGTGTATTCAATTTAATGTTGTTTGGTAGGTTTAAATTACGAGAGTGAGTCAAACGAAAACTTTAAATATTTTTTACTTTTTATCATGGACGATATGGTGTGCTGATTCATGACTCATATCCAGATTTGCGGCTATTTCATTCACTGTTACGCGGCGATTTTCCTTCACGATGGCTTCAACTGCTGCAATGGCCTCTGGTGTCACTACACTACTCGGAGTGCCTGGCCAGGTCCAGAAGAGTCTGTTACAGAACTAATGCCGTTCATGAACTTCCTAGTCCATTCGTACATTTGCTGTAGTGACAGACATGCATCACCATACTGAACTTTCATTCGTCGATGAATTTCGATGGGTTTCACCCCTTCACTATTAAAAAAACGGATGACAGAACGCTGTTCTTCTTTGGTACATGTTGCAAGCGGGGCCGCCATCTTTACACTACTACTGCGCCATCGTGTTATATTCCTGCATCGTACTGCCACCTGTCGGCCACTCTTCAAACCATGAGTATCATAGTTGTCAACATACAAGACAATCGAGTTCTGTTTCGAATTTTTATCGCACTTTTAAGGTTTTCATTTGACTCTCCCTCGTAAATACCCATTCCTGCCTGCAGTTATAAATTTTGGATGCAATGAATGCAATATAGCTACCTGTAATTAAGCAATGTCCAGACTGGCAGGCATTAGATTCAGATAGTCGGACACACAGATATGGCGTGTCGGTAACAACATTAAAATACACTGACGGCATAAAACGCGACTGTACTGTACATACAAATAGCACGTAGGGAAACCGTGATCAGGAGAGCTAATTAGTTGGTTGCTAAAAGCATCTATAAATAGACGTAGCTAGAAATAACCTAGATATATTGTGACAACAGACCCACTAGACTGTAAGTTGAGGTAGGTCATTATTCAGCGGAAATGGCTGTTGCTATACCTTTGATCAATTAAACTGATAACAGTTCGCTTTTGAAACGCTTCTGTTGCATGCTGAGTAACATTTAATTAAGCACTGGCTACGAATGGAGCGTTCTGTGAACAAAGACGATACAAAGTGTGATTCCCGTTGTCTGGAGTTTTGATGTGTACGTTGTAATTTTTTTGCTTAACAACGGATAAATATATTTAATTACATTAACGACTGTAGCGATAAAGTGACTGTCTTTTTTTCTAGTCTAATCGAGCGAATTGGCAGAGTACTAGGTGCTTGTTAATTAGCGCTTAAAGTTTGTTCGAATTCTAATCTTAGTGTGTGTTGAGGGGGTTCTAGATGATTTTTATGACTCTCGGGACGAAAAGCGAGAGAGTGTAATTGTTTCCTGAGGCCTTGTAACAAGAATGTTGGGTAATCCGTGTATAACCCTTAGCCTACAATTAAAGTCTTTTAAAATTCTGTACTTTAAAATGTTATATAAACATTATCTATCTTAAAAAAGCCTGTTTTGAAGTATTAGATTTACCCTGCGTAATCTAAACGTGTTTTTTTTATTTCAGAACGAATTATATTGATTTAAATTAGATTTATGACTACTACTACTCGAGCAGGAGGTGGTAAGTTAACATTAAAACAGACCGTAGCTAAGTAAGTTGTGTGGATCAGTGGAATCTGGAATTTCCTGAGGATCATGTCGAGTGGCGGCTTCGGTGTTAATGCTCAAGGTTTTAGTTTCACAACGAGATCATTCTTTATATTCTTATAATAAAACCAACTAGATGCACTAATTTCTGAAATTTATTTTTGGAATAAAACTGTACATGTTTCGGACAGTTCCTCTTTCCTTCATCAGGAGTTTTGCACCGTACACACTGCAATGGTATATGTCAAGCAGGTTAGCTGACAGCTTGCGAGCAGGATCAGGACGGGACCAGTTCCGTCCTGATCCTGCTCGCAAGCTGTATGACACATACCACTGCTGTTTGTACAGTGCAAAACTCCTGATGATGGACAGAGGAACTGTCCGAAACATGTACAGTTTTATTAGAAAAATAAATTTGAGAAATTAGTGCATCTAGTTGGTTTTATTATAAGAATTTACCACTATGCACGGTCACCTGAACGTCAAAGAGAATATTCCGTTTTCTAATTTGGATTGTACCAAATTATTATTATTATTATTATTATAATCATCATCATCATCGTCATCACCTTTATGCAGGATATTTATACTTATATTCCTGAGACAAACTATGTCCCTAGGGAATACAGTGTTGCAGCTATTCTGTTGTTACTATTCATGGTGCTTATAATCTTAGCTTCAGTTATTATTATTATTATTATTATTTTCATTATTATTGCCGTGTGTTTTATTCTCTTCTCTCTATACCGCCTTTCTTTGTTTGCTGCCTATTTTATTTTGCTTAGGTTTTTTGTTCTGCGTTGTGACTTCGTATCAGCACATCAATCATAAAAACTGGGATTTAAGGGAATTGCTTTTAAATTCTGCATTGTTTTTACTGGAGCTTTTGTCAAGTGCTCTTGTCTGTTGAAACCGGATGTTTAGTGTTACATCAGTATTCTCTCTGTATCAGTAATCTACGCGAGATTTTTTTGCATAAGTGTTAGGTTGTCGTCAATTTCATGTACGTTCATTTGTTCTACTAAGTGTTTCGGCGTCAAACAAACTACTGAATGGATTATTAGTTCGAAGTGTGTGGACTTCATATTACATATCCACTTCATATTACATATCCACTTCATATTACATATCCACTTCATATTACATATCCACTTCACATTACATATCCACTTCACATTACATATCCACTTTACGTCAGTTACGAGGAAGCTCGTTATGCAATCCTTATACCGTAAGTCAAGTGTTATTCTTATCCCGGTGCCGGTTCGGTTTAATTCGTGGGTCTGCGGGCGCTCGCTTACTGGAATTTCGGGTTGGAATCCCGCTGGGGGGCATGGATGTCTGTCTCTTGTGAATGCTGTGCGTTGTCAGATACAGCTCTTTGCGAGGGGCCGATCCCTAGTCCAGAGGAGTCCTACCGAGTGTGTGTGTGTGTGTGTCATTAAGTATGATGAAGTGCAACAGTATCCCTCGACAATAACAATGAGTAGGGAGAAGAGGTCAGAACAAGGAGGAAGAAAGATTAGTTTTTATTTTAATCATATACAAAGGCTACTTTAGTAGCACGAACCGTGAGAGTTGTAGTTGGTTTACGTTGTGACATTTTCGGTTCGTGTAGTTTGATGTCTACCATTTTAATTGTAGTCATCCCGTTTTGTTTTTAATTATAAAAGGATTACAAATTGTTTGAATCGGTTTTAATCATAGTAAGCTTTTAACTGTAGTTGGATATACATGATAACAATAGTCCAATACCATGTAAACTTTTATGATCGCAAAATATGCACTATTAAGTGTACACCTTAAACATGGTCCAAAGATAGCCTGATGATGACTCGAACGAGTCGAAAGATGTCGCTGTAACAACACTATTGTATGTTGTGTTTGAGTGAAATTTGTATATTCTTTGATGTTCACCAGCTTACCAACTTTTGCAGAAAATCGCCACCTCCCCCTTCAGTGTATATGCCATTTATAATCGAAACAAAATTAAGCATATGCTCCATGGTAACTGTTATATTTATATAGAAGTTGCACCTAACGTGAAAGTGGGGGCAGTATGTTCTTCTACAGTGCCGGTAACCATATACCAGTCCATTATGTACAAGTTTGACAACACAGAAAACCGGAGGGTAACCCTTCACCGCTGTTAGAAACTCTAATCTCGCATTTCACCCGATGTTCTCTCCATTTTTGCTACGCAGACATGTGAGTCAGCATGTCAGTTTTCTTCAAGATAACTTTTAGAAACAAACACTGTGGTTTTAAACTACCGAGTGAAATAAGAATCCATATATTTTTCGGGCCCAGTGAGTGGAAATAACTGCAGTTGTAGGAGATGAATGTACGGTATTACTCATGTGGTATGATGCAATTCTGTAGATGTTCCTGTGTATTATGTAAGGCCAAGGGACGAAAAGTTTAAAATATGCTGTTCAAAACTGGGCTCTGTGTACGGTAAATGCTTTATGTCTTCCTCGGAGTAAATGTACAAGCTGCCAGATGATTGAAACAGCGTTGCCCGGTTTAATTCGTGACCATCGAATAACTTTGGAATTCTACAGCAGTCCGAATTCTCTCACTTCGAACTTGTGTTGCACCCTTTGACGTTTCAAAGATGACCATTTCTGCAAAATGTGGCTTCAGTTAAAGGTCCTAAGAATCTGAGTTGCTGGGCAGATGCCCCTGTACCTTGCATAAGAGAACAATGTTGAAATTCCTCTTGTCATTCGGTATTACTTATAATCATGTGTTGTGACTAGAAGTGCACTTCAGCTTGTGTTATCGAGCCTGTTTACTCCATACGTTTAAAAAGTAGGCCTACATAACTGGTATGAAGTCCGTTGGAACTTGGACGGGAAAAAAATTCGACACGTCCCATCTATAACTCTAGCCTCCTGTAGAATGGGTACCGGGTCTTTCCCGGGGGTAAAGAGCTGCCGGAGCGTGACACTGACCCCTCACCCCCTTCTAGTACTGTGATCAAGAAAGAGTAGAGCTATACTTCTACTCCCGCTATGGGCCGTACGGCCTGTACAGAGCCTTAGTGCCTGTACAAGGGTGCACTTTACCTTACCTTTACCCTATCTGTAGCTGTGATTTCCACACATAATTTTCTCGTTGATCCTCTGTCCTGCAACATAGCCTTTCAGGTGTGGCCTACTATTTAATCACAGTTTCCTGTAGAAGACCTGAACTTTAAGGACTGCCTGATTGTGTAAGCAATGCTACTGCCCGGAGATCAATCTCTGTTGACAAAGGTCGACGCTGCGGTGCAGACCGAAGCTTTAGTACCTTGCGTTTTCTTTAGAACCACAGATTTCTTTGGGAAAATTCTGCCACCCGACTTTCATATTATTTTGTATAAGAACAATGACACTTCTTAGGACTTCACATTTGTAGACCTTAATGGATGGTATAAATTATAGATGTTTGTCGTGGGAAGCGAATTTACTTCTTAGTTTCGTATGTTACTGTCCTGGCGGTGCAGCCCTGCTGCATACTAGAAATTTATGTCAACATACTTCGAGTTCTTACACTTTTTACCATTAGGCTATTGAAATATAATAAAGAATATATGCATGATAGCTGTAGATGACTAATATGTGTCAGTCGCTACTGTTAGTTAGTAGAGTAATGTATCTAGCCAGTACCGGTGGCCACGTGTTTTAAGCCTGTGTTCTTGTACTGAATCAAATTTGAGTCTGGTTATCGAATTCCACTGAGGGTTTGGATTTGTGTGTGTGTGTCCCCCTCCCCCATCGTCTATTCAATTCTTATATGCTGCCTTGTAATACTGACGTACTCCAAGCCAATTAAACTCTAATGACTTAAATGTACATATAATACAACATTGAGGCGCGTTCGTCCAACTTTTGTTCCTGTGGAAAAGTAATAAGTATTATATATTTTAAGTATTACCCAGCATGCAATGCGCATGCGTCATATTGTCATCTGTGGCCTGCCAGGCTCTATAATATTTTTCCACATTTTCTCATAAAAGACACGATTTTAGATGAAAATAACTGAACATGATATATGTGGTTTGATTTTATCTACAACTTTTGTCTCAAACGTTTCTCATTCTAACAATAAATGAGAGAGATGTGATCAAAAGTTATATCAGTCTTCATGTAAAGTAACAGTTATTCTTGTCCAATTTTAATGAATCTTGAATTTTATGGACAGATTTTCGAAAAATAGTCAAGTATCAAATTTCATGAAAATCTATCCAGAGGGGGCCGTGGACAGACGGAGAAATGTGATGAAGCTAATAGTCACTTTTCGCAATTTTGCGAAGGCGCCTAAAAGCTGGAACATGGGGACACGGCCGTGCAAGTTGCTCTGGAAGTAACAGGCTTCCCTACACTCTATGTCATTCCTATATAGCACACAGCACAACAGTTCTGTGAAGACTTACACGTAGGAAATAGACGGAGAAAACTTTTTTTTTTTTCAAATTTACCCGGTTGATGGCATTTCGGAGTGACCGAATGGCAGATAGTTTCAATATAAAATATCTTAGGTTAAACAATTTTATAGGTATCAGTTTTTGTATTGCTTGAAAATTTTTATAAATACAACAATGAACGAAAAGCGGTGTAGGTAGTTACTTCAAACGAGATATACGTTATTCGTATTGGTGTTGTCAAGGTATTGGGACAGATGTTGTGCAGAATCTGTTGTGGACCTCACTCCAGTTACTCAGATGCAATTGCAGAAGTCGCTGTAACAAATAGATGTGTCCAGTAGGCTTATCAAACACGAGACAGGAAATGAATCCTAGAAAGAACGTTCATTCACCTGCTTGTCGCTACGGCACCAGGACTCTGTTCTGTGCGTTAAATGCGGTGGGAGCGTGAAGGTCTTCACCTCATCTGATCCATGTACCTAATGGTACCTGTGCCTGCACGATATGTTTTAAGAAAAAGAAACGTTTGCAACATTTTCCCTCCCCTTGAAAAATGTGTGTGAATATTGCCATACTTCTCCTTACGATAGACTTATTTAGACCTATAATATGGAAACATATCCAAAGATCATCTTGATGTATTGCTGCTCTGCAAGGGGTGATTCCTGACCGGGAGACTATCTCTCCTGATATTTTCCTTAGCTTTAATCTCTCCATCGGGACAGATACTATTTTAACTTACAGTAGGCTGTAAGCCTTACACATTCATGGCTCTGCCCGCCATTACTTGATTGTTGTCGCCCACATTCGTCGCCGGATAACCTAAGCACTTGACAAAGTGTCATAATAAATACACGAAATGGCTGTCGTAAAAATTAAACGAGGTCATTTAAACCCCGTTTAATTAATGGTGCTCCATGCACTGAGTTTGTTTACGGATATTGAACCCTGGGGCGTTAAATTACTGCAGGCGACAGGACGATCAAATGCTGTGTATGAGCAAGTTACGGTCCGTCCTGTAGATATTATGCAGGTTTCCCGCGCTTTTAATACGCTTCCGGTTCCGGCGTAATGTGGTTTGTGTTATTGTCTGCAACGACACAAAAGCGAGACGCGTTACCACAGCAGTGCGGTGGTCACAAGATGAGAGATTGCAGGCACAAAGCGTAGTCAGTCAGGCCCGCCAGTCATTTCCATACCAGCCAGCTCTCCATAGTGGAGTACGGACCCACATTACTTTCAGGCTGCTTATGACGTATTTTCATTTCGATAATGTGTCGAAATGTATTTTAAAATGATTAACGTGTAAGACTAAGAGTCGCCTAGAAGCAGGCATTGAAGAAAAGTTAAGAAATATATTAGAACAGACGGTAAAGTAGCTAATATTCGAGCAGCACGTCTCCAGGACACAGGTATAATCATTATCGGTTCACAAACCTATTCGGTAGGTGTAGTTACATAAATCGCACCTAAAATAGGTGAATTTGCTTCCCCAGCGAGTGGCATAGCCATTAATTTTTATGTCTACCCTTCGCTCTGGCATAAAGCTCCCTGCCTTCTTCCAATGGAATTTAGAGATCCAAAAGCACCCTGAACTGCTGTCTTTGGAATCTCATTGGCAGTTTCCTGTGCGTTTATTACTTAATTATTAGGGGCCTTGTGAACAAAGCTTTATTCTTCAAACCCGCTTTCAGAACCTCACACTCCCTGAAGCTGTCAGTAGTTGAGTCTGTAGACCGTCAAATGATGGGATGCTAAGTGCTGATTTAAGCGGTCGTACTCTAATTTAAGGCAATATGTCTTAATTTGTGTAGATGAGTTGAAAACCACGAAGAATCGCAGGATGACTGGTACAGGATGGGATATGAATCCGTTATTTTCCAACTTCGAAACAGGATTTGATATTCGTGTGTCCGTGCATCGTTAATAAGATTTTTTTAATTATAACCAACAGGTTGCAACTATTTTTGATTATTTATTTCTAAAATGCTCTACATGTTTCGGGCGGTTCGTCCGCCCATCATCAGGAGCACATAACTGTACACACAGCTTCAGATGTTGTCAACCGATACTGCTGCAGGCTGGTATCGTGGATGAGATGGAACATGTAGATCATTTTATAAATAAATAATCAAAAGTAGTTGCATCTTGTTGGTTGTAATTTAAAAAATCACAGAAAACAGGATTTACATTTGGTCAATGAATAAAGACAAACACAGCTCTTATATAGTAAAAACACTTGATATTAGGCGCGCTTGCAAAATGACGGAAAGCGACTATCAGCGTCATGTTTGTCAGTCCGTCCGCATAAAAAACACGGGTTCCTCTTTATGAAATATGATATCTGAGTATTTTTCGGAGATCTGTCGAGAAAATGCAAGCTTCATTGAAACATGACAAGAATAATGGATACTTTACGTGAAGAACTTTGTACATTTATCTCGCGCGATTGGTCGTAGAGTGAGGAATATTTCGGTCAAAACTTGCAGAGAAAATCAAAACACATTTTATGTTCAGTAACTGTTCCCTAGAATCGTGCCGTTTTTGAGGTAGTGAGGAAAAATCTTATAGAACCAGTCAGGCCACAGATGGCTGTATAATATGGACCATGCACTTTACTTGCTGGATAACTAAGGCTACAGACGCATACTCAGAATATGTAATATTTATTGCCTTTTCACTACAACAACTGTTACGCGAAAACACCGCAATATTACATTTAAGTATACGTACATTGCCTGCCTTTTAGTCAGTGTATACGAGAATTTTTTTTTTAAATTTGAATGTACTTCGTATAATGTCATTTTGCTACAGAACTGCCATTAAACTAATAAAATTACTCAATTTCTTACAAAAATCGTAAAATGAAGCTACTTATAAGCAGTTATACATTGTAACGAAGAAGCATTTATGTCAGTATTTAATCAACTTGATGCACAAAATTTGTTTCACAATAAGATTTATTTCATGCCTCTACATGTTTCGAGCACATGTGCTTATCATCAGGAGGTCAAAATTGCATTACACAGCCTCTGGTATCATCACACCTATAGGTGTGATGATACCAGAGGCTGATGATGAGCACATGTGCTCGAAACATGTAGAGGCATGAAATAAATCTTATTGTGAAACAAATTTTGTGCATCAAGTTGATTAAATACTGAGATAAATATACTGAGATGCACGGTCAGCAAAAGTAAAAAAAAAAAGAAGAACCATTTGTCGGTATTATTCCATTTTCTATGTATATTTTTGTAGTGGTATATCTGACGATGGCCCTGCGGCCGAAACATGTTGCGCATTATTAAGTATGCACAAGTGTTTTTACAATTCAACAATTGCTTTGGTTTTTATTGATTGACCATTTAATCCTGTAAGGACGAGACGTATCTGTGTTATATAAGGAACTCAGTGCGTACCGCGCAGTAAACACTCTCCACTTCGGTTATAAAAAACCCCAATTTGTTGGTGATGTATAAGACAGAAGTTACTGTTTGTTCTGAGATCCATACACAACGCATAAATGCAATGTAATCACCATGCAGAATGTTTGAATATTAAACCTGGTGGTACATGAAGTAACCGGAATGCTTTAAACGGGTAATTCTGACAACAAAACAGGATGATCGGACCTGAAAACATAGCAGGAGTTATATTCATTAGTCTGTGACTTTGAGCGATTCTTGTATACATTTACCCTACAACACAATTATGGTACATACAGGAGTCGGTAATAAATCAATCACAATTACATCTGTTATAATAAGAGGTATGACGACGTACTGTATACGTAGTGTGGCTGCTGAACATAGGGAGATCGATAGTAATTCATTAGTCGATGAGATGTGGTTGTTCACATGCTGCCAGTTACAAACTTTGGCACATTACTGACTTAACAAACTTAGACGTAAATTTCAATTTATGCTGCTACTCTGTTTGTTAATGCGGCTGCAGGCTTACCGCCTTCAATTAATACTTACTGGTCCCCGTCATAAATTCCCTATTGTTTCACAATGAATGTTCCCAACAAAACTATCAGTAAATGCTGTTGTATGGTTTATGAACAATGCGTACGGTGAAATGTAAAGTTCTCCCCAGCTCTCTGCACTGTGGCATGAGGACATATAGAGGGCATTACAAATAAACCTTTGTATTAGTTGGAGCTCAGTTGTCACATTCACACCTAACCTGCCCTACTTCCGAGGAAGAGCTTTGGATAGTCCTCAAGAACGATCTGTGTGTTATGCTACTGGTGGCAATGCAGTGCCGGTCATCCAGCCCACGCCAAATCCTACAGGGTTATTCGAAATGATTGTCGGGGTTTTAACAACTTGCCACCTCGTTCTCCAGATGCAACCGCATGTGATTTCTTTCTATGGGGTTATGTCAAGGATCATGTTTATGTTCCTCCTCTTTCTGCAAGTATCCCGGAACTGAAGGTACGAATCAGAACCGCCATTGAAACCATCACCGCTGACATGCTACAAAGAGTTTTGAACGAACTCGATTATCGTGTTGATGTTTGTAGAATCACAAAGGGAGCAAATATAGAGCACCTGTAAGGTATGTAACAAAAACTAGGAGTGTTGTTCTATTAAATAGAAATAAACGTATACTCCTATCTCAAATGTGTTTTATATAACAAGTTGTTAAAACCCCGACAGTCATTTCGAATAACACCGTATTTCTGAGAGCCGTCTGTAGCTGTCTTGCTATCATTAGCGTGATTAGGGCTTAATTTTTAGGCGCATTCGTGTTTTCGCATAGCTCCTATCAAAATCGCTGTCTTTCCGAACGCACCAGTGTAAAAACTTGACAACCATAAAACTGACCACGAATTAATACCTTCAAAACAACGTTCTGTTTTATGTATTTTTAACAAAGGTCTACTCAGGCAACATGTGTCTACCAGCCGTGGTCATTTTCAGGCAATCTGTCTTTATAAAGAGTAAAAGTATACAGTTGCATATAATGTTTCAAATAGCAGAGACATCAATTGTGCATTTGATGTTGTGCATGTTGCTTGTCAGCTGAATTATAGCCAGAAATTGCTCAAAATATGATATAAAAATTGTAATATTACAATACTTGGTAGCCTTAAAATTTCTTTTTGCCTTGTATCCGCAGAAGAATGTTTTCCGTTCAGTGACGTGTGGTATACAGGCTATTCGGCTGTTTGGTAGTATGCTTTAATCCTTATGACGTAGGAAACCGGTATGTAAACTATTCCAATTTTTATAAATTTGGCGAGTGTTAGGCCAGTTTATATATTTTCCATGTTCTGGTATATATCGTGATATTGACTGAAGAAACAAATTTGAACCATTTTATATCGTGGTTCTGTGCATCGTAATTCTATGTTGAAGAAATCCAAAGAGATACAGCAGTATGCAGATATTTATTTACTGATAAATTACTCTACACGTCACCAAATAAGGTCCTTATTTGGTGACGTTTGAAGAAGCTCGCTTCCCAGATAGTATGATCTGTACCAGAGGCTATAACTACAATTTTATGTACTCCTGATAATGGGCGCGATGGTCGCCCGAAACATGTAGAGTAATTTAGCAGTAAATAAATATCTGCATACTGCTGCATCTCAGTCCTTATTTGGTGACGTTTGAAGAAGCTCGCTTCCCAGAGGCTGCAACTACATTTTTTTGTACTCCTGATGATGGGTGCGATAGACGTCCGAAACATGTAGAGTAATTTAGCAGTAAATAAATATCTGCATACTGTTGCATTTCGTTGGACTTCTTCAACGTAATTTTGAACCACTCCACTTTCTTTCACCAACAGGACAACCACTAAGGTCTTCTTCATGAAATTTAGTACTTGAGAATTTTACAAAAAGGTGTGCAGTACTTTGAATTTTCACTCTGATTAGACAGTTTTAATGACGTCCTCACGTGTTGGCCTACCTGCATTCTCGCGCCTTAGCGTTCGCATACCCCATGTACGTTTGGATCAACATAGGAGTTGGGAAAACAAAGTTAGAAATAGTACTACTAAAATTCCTTGTCCCAGCTGGTTTTCCTCCATATTCTGTTAGCAGCGCTACAACCGAGCATAATAGTAGTTGCGCATTAACTATAGCACTGTTGCTAGGATTTGTAGAAGAGCAAATGCGCGATAATAGTTACGGTGTACGTGCGTCTGGTAACTTTGAGTCTCAAACTGCGTATCGTCGCGTATGTCCACTTCAAAAACAATTATTTCTTCAACGGTAATAAGAGGTTCTGTGGAAGTGGCCGTGTTGACCCACGTTTGAAAAGTGTGAAACAGACGTCACGCACCTTCTAGGCATACATGTATAGTTCCCATGTCTGAGAATGGCTAGTACAGAGGGACTTTGTAATCGTCAGGAATGTACAAGCAGAACCTAGAATTTTTAAACTTTCGCCGTGTCGTGAATGTTGTATTCTTTAATGTTAATAAAAATCCAACCAGATGCAACAGTATGCAGATATCTATTTACTGCAAAGTCACTCTACATGTTTCGGGTGTCACAGCATCCATCATCAGGAGTACTAAAAACTGTAATCGCAGCCTCCGGAAAAGGTGATAATATCGGTGCAACTACTTCCCTCCAACGTGGCCCGACCAATGAATAAGGAACAGTGTTCCGAAACGTCGGCACATAAAATTCAGACGCCGGAGAATCACCCAAAAGAAATAATACAACGGAACTTAGAATTAAATATTTTCTTAATGGTTTTAGGATGATTCATTCTTAGAATAATGGAGACAAGTAATGATAAAATCCCGAACGATTGCCTTGCAAGCTACCTACAGGAGACCCACTTTTTAAATCAACGAAGATAAATGGGCATTGTAAAAGGGATTGTGGAAATAAATTTGATTCTAATTTATTTGAGGACACCTCTTCAACTGACTTTACAGCATGGAATATGGTGTTTCTGCTTGAAATATGTATATGTATTAGAGTATTACAGTAATTGTTAGAGGCTCTAAGGAAAGACATGAGGAATCTAAACGCGAATAACTGTCTTCCTTGTCGAGATGGCACGTGGATCCTTACCCGTATGAGGCAGTACTCCTAACTATTGCAAAATAATGTTAAATTTAGAAATGGATTTGTATTTTGTATGTAGGGTGAAGTGAGTGGTTCTAATAAAGGCAAATCAACATATGAATTTGAATTTTCAAATCTTCCGGTGACGACAGTTGCCTGGGACGGTGTTTTCACCGCGTACGATAAAACGAACCACCACCACTCTCATGCTAAAGGGACTTCGCTATCTAATTCCATCTGGCTATTGTTAAATTTCAGTATAATGACCATTAAGTGCCGCAGTTAGCTACCCGCTACAAATCCAGCGCACATAAATTGTATGCCTACTTTCAAATCCCTGTTATGATCACAAAAAAGGAATCGTGAGCAATGCAATGGGAGGCAGAATAATCTCTTTGGGTACTTGTCGAGACGAAATTAGCTTTCGCTGGAGTCAAATAAACACCTCATCCACACACACACACACACACACAAACACACACTGAAGGTACTTTCTGTTTATAGCTTAAGACTGTGGAAAACAGTAATACAGAGGGAAGTATCTAATTCCGAATTGTTAAAGTGAGGCATGTAACTAACCAACTAACGAACCACCCAGCTCCATAGAACGTAGTCCTACGTGGTAAAGATTTTCCTTCATGTTTGTGGAACACTAAGGTTCATTACCATCACAAGAGCCATAATGCGCGTTAGGTTAGGGTCTCTGTCCTAACACAGATTAAGTCCATACTCTCACACCGCGATTGTGTAAGATGCATTATCGTCATATCACTCTGCCATGTACATGCAGGTTTCGCAGTTGATGCCTTCACTGTTTGTATGTATAAGAATAGATTTACATGCATGTTACTGACCTACTGCGCCTCAAGTAAGGTAGGAAAATAATATTTGCTTAAGCCTATTCTGAGATTCTCAAAAATCACGAATTTAGACGCTGTGGGATTAGTGTATAATTTTTACCCTTAAACCTGGTGGTACGTAAACAAACCACTGGGAATAAATTATTAACCATTTGGAACCCAGTGGTTTGCTACTATCGTATATATTACACTTACTTTGACTTTAAAGAAACGTACAGTTATCACATACATTCTATGGTTGTGTTGCGTTTGATGTTCAGAATAAACTTCGATCATTTTCTTAGCAAGAAATAAATTGTTGATCTTTGTAATGGGTTTGCGGTTAAATATGAATCGAATTTTTAATTGGTGTAGGGCAATCATATTTGAATCCAAATGATCGACAAATTTTGGTTAATTTCAGCAGACAAATATTTCTTTTCACCACAGATTTCTCCATAAGAGAGCAGCACCATATAATGCCAGTTTAAATGCTCTGCATAAAACTGCTTGCCATAATAAAAATACTAGACGCATATTAGTATTCCTAATACAGAATTTACTGATTAAACGTACTGTTAGATATCTCTGGAAAAGTAGAACAAGGGATTTTGAGGTTCAGGTGACCGTGCATCGTGATTAATTCTTATAATAAAACCAGCTAGATGCACTAATTTCTCAAACTTATATTTGGAATAAAACTCTACATGTTTCGTACAGTTCCTCTGTCCACCATCAGGATTTTTTCACTGTACACACAGCAGTGGTATATGTCATACTAGTTTGCTGACATATACCATAGCTGTGTGTACAGTGAAAAACTGATGATGGACATTGGAACTGTCCGAAACATGTAGAGTTTTATTCCAAAAATGAATTTGAGAAATTAGTGCATCTAGTTGGTTTTATTACAAGCATAAAACAAGGGAGTGGGAGATACTAAAGAATATATTCAAATAATTTCTTCCGCTTTGATTTTTCACACGTTACCACCAAACAGAAGGGTGTGTTTGTTGAGTCCTGCTAATTCCAGCAGTTGCTTTGCAAGAGTATGCCCTGTAGTAAAATTCTGGTCCGCTGTGAAGAATTCCTCTGAAGTCCTCAGCATCGAGTACAAGTTCATGAGACTAGCGTCGTGTGATTACCGTGAATCTGTAATCAGTTTCTGTGGCGTGAAAATTAAGGTGCGGCCCTCTACCCTGCCGGCATTATGTGACACACAAGCACCTGAACCTAGACGCTCCGTGCGCAGAAGCATAAACATTGTAAAACGTGAAGTTCCAGTTATATTTTATACGCTGTAAAGTCACACGGGGAAGTGAAGTTACAAATCCATTCATTCTTGACTTCAGCATTAGATGGGATAAGCTGTCAGCCTCACGCCTCGCCTTCCTTACCTCCAGAGAAGGCGCTTCTATTATACAGGGTCATCAAAAAACATGGACGGGATTGTCTATCTCGATTTACTTGAACAGTACGTGTTTCCACAGATTGAAAGCTTCGAACAAGAAATTGTAAGTAGGATTATTTTTATGCAAGACGGAGCTCCTCCCCATTTCAGTTGCTTTGTGACTGACGTTTTAAATGAGAGATTCCCTGATGCCTGGATTGGAAGGGGTGG
>Ga0123352_10005959_pt1 | contig 18524 bp, 11 predicted proteins | sample TergutLab28metaG_FD_89700 | JGI IMG/M metagenome (GOLD analysis project Ga0123352, IMG submission 89700) | Labiotermes labralis P1 segment gut microbial communities from Petit-Saut dam, French Guiana - Lab288 P1 | ecosystem: Host-associated > Arthropoda: Insects > Digestive system > Gut ... | reverse complement strand
TGTGAGTGCGGTAATGAACCTTCGGGTTCCGTGAAATGCGGGGAATTTCTTGACTAGCTGCAAACCAGTTAGCTTCTCAAGAAGGACTCTGCACCATGGAGTAAGTAAGTAAGTAAGTAAGAAGAAGACGACACTGGAGGGTAAGAAAGTATGGATAGAGGAGAAAGCGGTGCGACCAGTTGCAAGCAAGCCGATTGTCCTGATATTCGCAAGGAGAGACTGAGGAAAACCACCAAAGATCTTGTTAGGACGGCAGTAACTTTGTGGAATGAGTTGCAAAGATACGAACTGCACTGAACTAATTGATTATTCTGTCCTGGGGCAGATTTTTTTAAGGCAGAGGTAAATCCTTATAATATTAAAAAAATCTGGTTATCTTCACTCAGAAAACTGTCGTCAAATGAGAAATACGACACTGCCACTTAACTTCTGAAAGATTTAAATTCAACTCTTAAATGACACTTGTCTATTCCAACAAAACATGTTGTCTTGCACTTTTCTGATTTCCTACAATTATGCGAGCAGTTAACGGGTAAGTTCTGGTTGTACTACAGCTTTACACTGGTACATTCTTATGAAATGGAGTGTAATATACAGGTATAGGGCACTACAGACTTTTGTACTTAACTGCATAGCAAAAGAACCAAAGAGTAACTTCCGCACGTTTATACTGTCAACGCTGGATTTAAACCCAAGAGAATAATGGGCACATTACACGTCCTCGTACAGAAATATTGCAGAAATAGAAAGGGATAATTTTCTTTTAAACCCTCCAAGCATGAGATGCGTATATATAAAAATTACAAATTCTCACCGCATAGTAAACACTCTGATCCTCTCTTATGAAGAGGAGCACTTTTAGAAGTTTAGGGGAAAAAATCGATGTTTATTCAATTATGCGAGACACATAAGTAAACCGTGTGGAAAATAATTGGGGTACTTTAAATGTTGATGCACGTGATACAATATATTGAATATTGTATTTTAAACTGTTAGTTTTTTTTACGACTTTTACATCAAGTCATGCGATAAAACAAGTTTTTAATTTAAATAGAACTGAAAGAAAACAATAAAAGCAGAGAAGAAAATTTTAGTTTTGATATTCGTTGCTCCTTTACGTGTTTGGAAGGGGTCCGTACGCATTATGCGAAACTTCACTACAAAAATATACGGTGCCTGAAACTTTGAAAAGAAACAAGGAACGCAAGTTCACCAAGACGAAGAGATGTCAGAAATTGAAAGTAAAGTATCAGGTGGCTGTGCACAGAAAGTTGGTGTGATGGAAGGGGACAAAGTGAGTTCATTCTTGTCTTCTTTGTGCGTCAAATTACAATTTCAAATAATTATACAGTATTCGAGAAAACACAAAGGATGAATATGCGACGGGGAACTTAAGAAAAATACACTTGACAAAAGAAACTCTTTTGAAGAAGAGGGTAACATCGGGGGAGTTACAACAGACACGGAATAAAAATTATAAGTCGCAGCTAGCTGTTCCAAATGGAAATACAGACGTACTGTCGTTAGTTCAACCAGGAATGAAGTAGGGGAAAAATATCTTTAGTTGTGAAAGTTTCTCTGTTGATTACGAAGTACATAACATTAAAAAACAAAATCAAAATTTAAAACGTTCTTGTTCCTTTGACGCTCAAAATCAATTCCATCTTAAATATTCGATGCCATGTAGAAATCATCATGACTTCCTGTAAGTGGCCAAGGAATGAAGCGAGAATTCGGAAGGATGTTCGACAATCATGATGGGTAGTAAATAAATAACAATTGTCAAATTGTAGATAATACATTACCATGAGTTGGGTGTTTTAGGGGCGGTGGCGAGTGTCAGGATAGCCGAGTGACTTGTGTCTGATTACAAACGCTAATTTGCTGCAGCAAGTAGCAGCATAACGGAGAGGCTAGTGCCTGACGTCTAAACGGAGGTGGCAAGTGGCTATACAACCGCGTAACTAGCATCTGGTGACGAACAATAATGGGTGGTGGCGACTGGTAGCACATGTTTTGTGTTATCAGGTAGAGAGTTCTTTGCGACGGGCCGATCTCTCGTCCAGATAAGTCCTACCGAGAATGTGTTACCGAGTGTTATCACGTGCAACAACACTCTACACCTACAATGAGTAGCTAGAAGAGGTCAGAATAAGAAAGTGAGCAAGGCAGACTGACGGCTTTCCTGAAGAATGCGGCTGATTAACGGTGGAAAGTGAGCACAAACAAAGTGCTTAGTGCCTGACCAAACACCCGTTAACGGTGGTAATTTTAATGTATAACACCGCACCAACAGCCTATAAATGAATACTCAATCACATTTTTTGGCGTTGCATATCATAGCTTCCTTCATTGCACAAGGTGTATCTACTCTTAAAATACTTGTACAAACTTCAGGAGTGATTTTCCACACCAATGCAAGGAAGAAAATTTATATCAACATGATCTCTCAAATATTTTTCGAGGCACAATTCCCACAATTCCCCGAACAAAATCCTTTGGGTTTTTATTTTGGGGACACTTAAAAACCCTACTCTACGCAGTTCCAATTAAAAATGAGGCGACACTTCAACAACGAAATTTTTATGCCTGTCCAAACATTCGAAACTGCCCCCTGACATTTGAAACAGTTTGATAGTCCATAATCAGATTTGTCACTGCGTGCATTGATTCAAGAGGAGGTACAGTGGGCGTTTGTTGTGAATTGTAACTTGATAAACAATAATAACTCAAACGTTATTAAACTTAGAACGTGTATGTGTGTTAGACCAGTTGAAAAAATACTACATAGTTAATGTATTTATCGTTTAACCCTTTAAACGCCGAGGTAAATCCCATCTGCCATCTACTAGCATTATTAGGAGCTCACCATATTCTCCACATTAGCAAGAAAAGGGTTAATATAAACTTTCAATTAAACTTAAAAGTTAATAATTCCCTAACCTATGTTTTTATGACACATATTCTTTATTTTGATGTAAAGAAAGCAACCTTGAAGTTTGTCCAAGCATTTTAGATAATCCCTTTAAATTTGGTTTAAAAACTTGTTAAGTCAAAAGATAGGATCCCCTATGCAGAGAATGAAACAATGTGAAGTTTAGCATAAACCAACGAGGACACAGATATCCAAGGCGATTATAAAGAGCCTTTCTCATTGTCACGACAAAATGGGCTCCGTAGACAGATGGAACATGAATATTTAAACAATTGCAGTAGCAGGCAACATACAGCTTTTCCTAATCCCCTCAGAGCGGATACGAGATTTGAAGGAAATTATCAAATTATTTCCTTCGCTTAGCATTGGAGAATGAACACAACTGGTCTCGCAACACAGAGAAGTTCTGGACATAAACACTATCAGGGTTTATAACATCAATGTTTAATTTCTTGTTACAGTGTTATCCAATCAGAAGAGAAGCCATTGTCAATCAGCACGTGACAATGTAAGAAACTGAGAGTTACTTCATCATGCAAAATTATTTCTGTTAGACCACGCAGGCGACAGGCTGAACAGGCAATTTAATATAAGAAATAAGACACACACAAAGAAAGTAAATAAACATTAAATTTTGCCTGTACATGCCGAGGTGAATTCTTAAGCTCACCACTAGATGAATGTGAGTGGGCAACTGCATGCCCTGGCCACTTTCCCCCAGGGAAATAACTCCTGGTAGCCATTGAATAGGAAGTTGGGTGGGCCTGAAAGCCCATTTCGACATTTTGGAGAAGATAAAAATATCTTGCCCCTGCTAAGGATCGAAACCAGAGTCATCCAACACGTCTAGTCACTATACCAAATGAGCTATCCTGCCTCCTGAAGAAGTACTCACAGAACTCAGAAATCAGAACAAGGAAGGTGTATTTTTAAATATATTACATGTACTTGTAGGCACTGTGTATTTAATTACTACATTAGAGTAGTAATTCTATTATTACTATTACACTATTATATTTATACTATTAAATTTTCATTGTAAAATCAATTGTAATGCTGGATCCCACAGGAAAAGAACACAACAGATGTGTTCAAATTGGCATGTCATTGCTTTATTCTTGCTGTGTATATTGTACAAAGGCCTGATGATACATTAGTTAATGAATCCGAAACATGTAGCCTCTACCCCCGAAAGAATATATACGTCGTATCTGACTGAAGACTTAGCATTTTTTCTTGATTTGTCTTAGAATATTACGCGGTAGTCCCCATCATTTACCTTAAACTGCCTCATAAAAGTCCTCGGTAATGGTAGTTGATTCTTTGGCTGGTAACAGATCCTAGTACATTCCAAAAGCAAGCCATAAGTTACGGCTGTTCCAAACTTCTCCTCGGTTATTGCGGTAGCCCCTTCACCTTTATGTTATTATTGGTTAACCCTGAAAGAGCGAGTGGTTCCATTTGGCACGAATTCTGGGCCTAATGCAAAGTATTTTTATGTGACACGACACGACACTAAAAGAAGATGGCACATATATAGTGCCAAGTAAGATTCGACCCTTATTCCAGTGCATGGGTCACATATTGTGACTCAGTCGGCGATCACGTAATTCACACAACACATGCCCTATCTGTCTCAAAAAATTCAATCTATCAAACTTTTTACTCGTCATCAGTCTTCTCCTGCTTTCGAACAGAATTCAGTAGCAGACTGTCTTCGATTTCAAGTGAAGATGGGAAAAATCTAGTTTTCGAAACTTTCTGTTCTTTGCTGTATACGAGAAAATGCAAAAGTCCATAAATCTAGCAATCCTAAGCATAATATTCCTTCATCAGTGTTTTTAGAATCATCCAAATATCTAATTTTCTTATCTCAGGAGTGAAGTTCTTCACGCTCTTCGCCGGAAGTCCAGATTAGGTTAGGGAATAAGCCTTGTTACCCACAGTTCAGCTGTGAAATAATAATGTTTCCTTCAAATTAATTTAAGGTTTTCTCTAATTGCAATATGTATTTGCTTTTCATATTTGATCATACATAAGAAATTATGTACTCATTAAAATAATAATATTAAAATGTAATTAATAATTTTTATTAGTTGAAAGTACACAACTTTGCGTGAGCAAAAATGTTAGAATAGAAGGAATACAGAAATGTAAACTTAGACTTTGCACAAGTTTTGAAAATTATACAAAATATGGTCGTGTCTTGGAAAGGCTGAATTTTAGGTAATTTTCTTTTTGCAGGCGGCTTCAAAGCTTGGTACTCACCTGTAACGGTAGGTGTGGAATGTCCTGCTTTACACAAGTACGTTGTAGAAAAATGCAGAAAAATATTCAGCGTATCATCTCCTAGAATCTTTCTTTCAATTTCCATTTTAATTCTGAAATCATTCAGCAATTCTCTTTGTTTTTTGAAAAATTTTAAATTGTGTCTCTTCGTTTTTTATCTCGATAATATGTTCTGGAAGGTCATCAATGTTTGAAACGCCATTAGTCAGATCCTTGATGTCAACGTCAAATGAGCTGCACATCCGATTGTATTTGTTTACACCCTCCGGGATGTAGTGATCGAAGTCAAGTGATTGTTTACTAAGTGTTCTTCAGTTACATTTTTACGTCAGTAACGTAAAAATTTTATTATTCTGGTAAAAATTTAAATGTCGGGAAGAAAGCTATGACATTTCAAAAAATTTTCGTCTATCAAGATCATATTCCCTCTTAGTTCTATTGCAAACTGAACAAGGCCTATTAAAAATTTACTGAACAAGGCCTATTAAAAATGTCACTTCGGCAAATATATTTGAAAAATAAGCTAATTTAAATATCCACTTGATATGCGATAATCTTAATTGTAAGGGATGAAAATTTCAGACAATTTTTTTCGAAGTTATTTGCTAAAGACGCAACATGCGTAAGGAGTCTTATGTTTATGGGACCGTGCATCACTGTAGTTGGGTTGGAGCGGTTGCAGGCTGAAGCAGCTGCTTCAGCCTGCAACACGGTTACCACTCCAACCCAACCACACCGAATCTCCAACACACAACGAACCAAGAACATAACGACCAATGTTGTAATTCAGCAGCATAGTTGCAAGCTCCTGATGATGGATATATTAATGTCCGAAACATGTTGAGCACATAAGAAGTAAAATAAAATAGCAAGTGGCGTCAAGTTGGTCTTTTATTCTTCAACTATGCTTAAGAAAGTTTGCTTTCAAAAGCCAAATGTCCCCACAAATATAAATTACGTGTGCGTAGTCGAAAGCAATATTTGAGCATATTTTGTCAGAAATATTGCCGTTGTTGAATGACATAATTTTTACAAAATGTGTAAATGAAATGACACTTTCGGTACAATACCCAAAATCCTTCGATGACTCACCGGTATAGAGATTCATCACATGCGCGAGACAATGAAAGGTTTTTGCCTATGGATTAACTTCCTTCACTCTGGTATAAAAGCGTTACTCTACTGCCGCAACAGAAGAGACTGATCTTCTAATTGCAGTTTAGATCTTCACTGAAACACAGGTATTCTTTCTGAAAAACAGTATTTCCCTTTTGAAGCGGTATATATTGATCGGCAAAAGAGAATTTTTTCAGTATCTGTTATCCTGGATAGTATGCATATGCTGTGAGCCGTGCATTGTCACTCACGTCAGCTGTCGCATCAAAACTTTTCCATCCAATACACCACGTACTACAACAATCCTAAGTTTGAAGAAATTTCAGATGACCAAAAGAAAATCAAGGCGATCCATCCTAACAGTGTGTCAGTACATTACATTTCGCGACTAACAGGTTAAGAGTCTTAGGTACTGAAACTCCTCTCACGTTAAACTTTGTAAAAAGTAATATATTGAATAATGTTTTTTTTCCGTGCATTGTGGCTGTAATCATCCATATTCACGAACAAATGCACACAATTTAATTAAAATCATGAATCATCCACACACACACACATATATTACCTGTCCTGGATGTTTCAGTGATAAATCGCCATTCTCCAGGAGACATAACATAAAGGCATATAAAACAATACATCCAATTTATATAAAAAGTTTTAAAAATATAATGTTAGAAATTAATGGCAGTCATAAATATAAGAACGTAAACACTACTGACAATGTGATGGTGACTTATTCTTGAATACTTCGATACTAGATGTTTATATGCACAAAACCACATACAAGATAAACAGTTGTACGTCAACGAATTTTATTCAAGAATATATCAGCACTACATTGTCAATAATAGCCACATTTTAATCTCTATGGCTACCAATGTATGTAAATTGGATGTGTTAGTTTCGTACTCCTTTGTATGAGGTTTCCCTCAGGATAGTGACTGATCGTTGAAACACTGAGGAGAATTCCTGTGTATGGATGATCTATGATTTTGCACAAATTGTATGCATATATTGGTGTATATGGATGATATGTAAAAAGCAACCGAATCGATCGTGGTGCGAGAGCGTAGAATAGTTTGGACTAGAGCGCGTTTCTTTTATCTCTGTTCTGGCCACCTCAGTTGTCAGTGGATATCCCGATGGATGCAGGTTTTCTATGCGATACAGCTGGAGTGCTTCATACGGCGGTAAAAAGAAAAGACAGGCAATGAACATATAGCGCAGCAATGAGGCGCGTTCACGTAACATTTATTTCCGTGCGAGAGAAACACATATGAAACATTTTGAGTGTGTGTCTCTATCCTTAGTCGTTCAGCGTGTGAAGCGCATACGCCGTATTGCATTGTCAATGTGGCCCATCTGGCTCCACCATATTTTCCATATTGTATCAAAAATTTTCAATCCAGTTTACTTATTCGATATTACCTTCCTGCCTTGTGAAGCCTACTGTACTTGACGAGCAGGCATTCGGCCACTACGCTCACAAACTCTACCGCTGGTGCTAAAGAATTTCTTTAAATTTGCATTCCGAAAGTAACTATAAAAATGTACACGCTTTGATTCTCTGGGTAGTCTGGCATTATGAAATCATCAACGTTTCGAATAAACAAAAAGTTTCCAAATTTTGATGTTTTGCTGACCGTGCATCTCAGTATAATCTTAGCAAATGACCAACTTAATGCACAAATTCTTTTTTTATAATAAGTTTATTATACTCCTCTACATGTTTCGAGCACTGTTGTGCTCATCATCAGGAGGTCAAATTGTATTATACAGCATCTGGTATCATAACAGCTGTAGGTGGCCGTCCGGTGCGCAGGTTGAGAGAGGACTCTCTCAACCTGTGCACCGGACGGCAACCTACAAAGTGTGACGATACCAGATGCTGTATAATACAATTTGACCTCCTGATGATGAGCACAACAGTGCTCGAAACATGTAGAGGAATATAATAAACTTATTATAAAACAATAATTTGTGCATTAAACTGGTCAATTGCTAAGATTACAAAGTTTCTAATTCTACCCTGAAGAAAGCAGCAAAGCATCTACAAAACATTAACTGTGTCAAAATCGAGAGTACTACAGTTTAAATTATCACAGCCATTAAAAGGTGAAGTTTCGTATACAAACGGACATTTTACAAAGATCTTTTTGTTTAAATTCAGCACTACTAACGAACCCTGCATCTACCTCTGAAAGGCGGAAGGCTGTTGAAATACTGAGCAATGGACTCTTGGATTCGTAGCTTTCATCACTCGCTCTGTGATATGGTCTGTACTGTGCGTAGATCCACATGTATGTTTGCACGTACAGTAGATGTCTCTGGAGGGCATCCAATTGAAAACAAGTCGCAACATTAAACACGGTATGCGCACACATGTACAAACACATGGCACAGCTAGGGCAGCAGACCGTCTACATGTATCTACATGAGTGGCGACCAAAAATATTGATACAGTCCCCGTTATTTACGTTAGTAACAGCGCTCTGACCAAGTTCTGATGAACAAAGTAATTAATTCCGTTTATACTGCACTCTCGCTCTGCCCGCTCTCAAGTTAGTCTACAGGGATTCATGAGAGTCATATGCTTCATTAAAGGATATGAGCTGAATCATTCAGAGAAGCACACGTGAAACATAGAGTGTAGGCAGTCAATTGTTACATAAGCCCGGTTTCTTTATCTGCATATTGGGATCGATAGTTCCAGTGCCGCTCGAGGATAATTTGCATGTTATGTATTTTGATTCCTAGTTCATTAATTAATTTTTCTGGGTCAGTCGGCAGCAGTATGAATATATCAGATACCGTGCGATAAAATCACTTTATTCATTGAATTTCAATTCAAACGCAAAATAACTTTGAAATAGTTGTTGTCCATTTTCTGCTGTTTAGTGACAAAACACTGGTTCATTGACGTTACAAAAATTTGAATGCGAGTCATCCAAATTCAGCCTATTTTATTTCTACGAAAAAGAACAAACTTAGCTACTCATATCACCCCTCTGTCCGTCGGGCATCTTCTCTTTTCGACTGTTCAACCAGATAACAGAATTTCACGAAACTTTTTTTATGAATATAGCATCATTGAAAAGAATTCCGGTGTAGTAGTTCTAATTTCTGAATATCAGCAATAACAACAGGACGAAGTGCGAAATTGTAAGGCAGAGAGACTTTGGCGCCATTCACTTTATTGTCGTGAAACTTTGAATGGCAATAGAGCTTGGAAAAGTATTAGTTTTGATACGCAAATATTACTGCTAAATTTAGACGTCTAATATTGAGTAGGAAGCTACATCGTCAATGCAAACTCATGTCTGTAACTCATTTTCGTTGGACTTCCTCTACTTAATCATTATAGGTGAGGGTCTTATTGTTCCACCTAATCACACTCAATGACACACACACACACACACAATCGCTCTCTCTCTCTTTCTCTCTCTCTCTCTCGGCAGGAGTGGACTAGACGAGTACTGATCCCGACGCAGAGACCTCTACCTGACAACTCACAACACTCACAAGAGACATTCATGCCCCTTGCAGGATTTAATGCAATGACACCTATGAAAATAAAACACGTTTATATAACAGCATGACACTGAAAATTACTTCCTACTTCAGGACAATAAATAGAAACATTTAACCAGCAGGCTTAAAAACAGTTTGGAACTGGAACGTGCCTCCTTGTATATCTAAGAGCTACATTTATTCTCTTGTTCTTGTGATTCAGAAATAAACAACATATCCCTACTGTGTTTTAATTCTTTGTCTGTTTAGCGCCACTGTAACTTTGTCCGCGCAGTGACTGTGTTACTGGCTGGACAACCAGAAACTACCGGTGCGACTCTGCCCAGTATATTCACTGTGCCAGTCATCCAGACCGGTTCTTAATCCCACTCTGCAGCCTCCTAATACACACCGTTGATCTTTAACAAGGATTGCAGCGGCCGTTCTCAGCTAATCAAGAAATTCTCCGCATTTTATGGAGAGAGAAGTTTCATTACCGCATTCACAAGTGCCCGCCACCTGTCCCTATCCTGAACAAAGTATCAGTCCAGGTCCGAGGCTTTCTGTGTGAACATTTCGCAACAAGATACGTTTTTACGGTGAGCAGTTGTTGACACCTCGCCCAACCCCCAAGCTGGAGGACCACCCCTTATCGTCTGCCTGCGACTGCTAATCCAATACATTCGCAGCTACCTTCCATACTGGAGGCCGTTCCTCCATCCGCAACCTGAGGAGGCGAAGCGCCGTGGTGACAGGGACCCACTTATCACGGCCCACGTTAATTGCACTACACAATTCCTAAAGGGGTGTGAAAGTCAATGCAACTCCAAAACCATACAAATTAAATTTTATGTTTCGTAACTGTTGAACGCCGAACGATGTTGCTCTACACGTGACTGTACTCTGCTAAACACAAAATTCGACGAATTATTATTCTTAGACATATTCCCTCTAGTATTTCAGTAAATTTTTTCCATTGAAAGTGTTTTCATAGTATAAATCCAAAAGAGTATAATTCGCATTACATTATGTCAAGCATTTCGGAGCAAATAATACAGTTTTGAAAGTGCTGTGTAAAGGCGAGCGTGATTGTTTACGCACAGGATGAACATCTTATTGTGTAGAGCCACTAGACTCATTTTTATACAGTCTGAGACTGTGACTAGCTCAACAGCTGACGCATTGTTAGCAATAGCCACTATGCATGTCCTCCGAGTAAAATTTGCACCAAACAAATGCAGCTAGTCATGTTTGTGTCAAATTTTCAGCAATTTGTGAGACTAAATATTACAAACCTTCCTGCTTCGTATTGAGTATGCCTGTGGGGAAGACGGGCTTAAAATTTAATTCCGAATCAGAGAATGAACATCCTGAATGACGATCGATACGATTTGACTCTACGTAAATATAAAGGAAAAAGTTAGACAGCTTTATTAATTAATGCCATACAATTTTTATATAAACATTTTCTTTGGTAATATTATTCACAATGTGATAGATTGCCACGCAGCGAATTTCTGAGTCACTAATACCTGTATGTTAAGGCCATGAAGGACAAATACATAGGATGTGAGAATGTCTTACCTTACAGGGAAACATCGTGATTACAAGCATGAACCTTTTAACGTTGTTTAGGGAAATTATGGTATTTATTCTGAGAACCACGGGGAAGTATAAAATTCGGTCTCTAGGCGGGGGATGGGGTGGAACAGAATTTTAAAACGTCATTTGTTATAATGCATAAAAGTTGCCATAATTTTAGGAAAGTTACATTGAAATACGCAAGCATTCCCCGACAAACACAAGTCCGGCGGAAGTCCAGTTCTGCGAAAGTTGGAACGAAGTGGTCATATTGTGAACTCTGTTTGTATCCATATTACAAGCAAGTCTTTTAAAATACCAACTCCCAACACAATGGAAGCAGATCGACAGCACCATAACATCCCCGCTGCATCTTATATCGCCCAACAGTACTCTTTCGCCACCTTCGTCTCACTGATCTGTCACTCCCGAAAGGAAAATTCGGAGCACCATTCAAAAATATTATTTCAATTTTTTACCCTTTTTTAAACTGTAATTATCAACTACTTTGGGGCATGTCTGTAAGTTAAATGTTTTAGTGAATCTGAGCAGGTATTTTGTGTTAGAGACGGAAAATCATGCTGCTGTGTACGAGTCAAAAAGCTTTTGTCTATTTACAAATATTTTACTGATTACCGTGCTCATGACTATCGGTATCTCTTAAGTGTAAATTGTGTACAATGCGGTCTGATAGGATTAATACTTTCTTCTTCATTTTTAAGTTCCTGTGTCGCAGCAGCCCATGGATCGGGCCTTGGCCTCATCATTGTTGATGTTTCTTGATCACACACATAAACACACACTCAGGATGACTTCTCTGAATGAGTGAGATAGGATTAATATCCATACAAAAATAGACATTATCAAATTTTCATGCATTAAAATCTTCAATTTTTAAAACGGAAACGGAGCCATAACAATTTGCCCTGCACTCAAGAAGGACATAACAGTTCCTCTCACATGTGTGACACTACTACAATTTGCAAAATCACTGTTCGCACTAATTGGTGACAGCGCTGTTGTTAATAGTTTTTATCTCTACCGCCAGGCTTCGTTGTTGCCACAACTAGAGACGTTAGCCCTCCAACAGCACGCTGTCCAACCATGGGTGTCAGTTTGGAATATGCTTCCTCTTTTTCCCTCACTCCTCCCATTTACGTAACACGCTTCGCAAATTACTGCAAAAAACTGTTGGGATAAAGCAGTTCCAGTGCGTACTCATGGATGTGATTTCCAACTCCGTTGCACGTGCAGTATCCAAAGATCTTTTTTGCGCTCGACGGCTTTAATGAAGATATGATGAGCCGAGCCTGTCTCCGCAATAATGAAGGGCCTCTTTGTACTCGGTTCACACGTCTTACAACCACCTAATACGAAAACTATTTCCTGAGTTTACATTTTAATATCAGACCCCTGTTAAAACCATATGAGTTTTTCTGGCTAAGCACTATAATGAAATAATAATTAAAGTCGCGTTTCACGCTCTAATCTCGAGTTTATTCGGAAACAGAACGTTTATGTCAGAACTTTGATGTTACTCACATGAGCAAGAATTAGGTTAAAATAAGGTGTTTCGAAACTTGCTTCATATACCCTGTTCAAGATAAAAACTTGCCAAAAGTACCGTTAAAAGTTCGGAAGTGTAACCTACAAATTGCGTCGCACGTATTGCGGTGATCGAACGGTCTATAGCAGCTTACAATCCCGCACACTCGAACACTAGAGTAGTCCGTTTAAACCCCGTTACAAGCATTGATATATAGCCCGCAAATGCATATGTTGTTTCCTTCCCCCTAGCTGCAGGTTTGGCCATGGGCCGAGTTCGCGCGCACAAATCTCTACCAACGCCTACGGGATTGATTATTTTAAAATTAGTTCCGAATTGAAAGAGAAAGAAAGGATACTGCATGAAACATGTAGCTCTAATAGGTGTAGATAGAGAGATGTTGGAGAAATGAATTCGGTATTTCCAAATATGATACTTTCGTATTCCAATGTAATGGAGCTTTTTCTTACATTTCTTGCGTCTCTTACAAGATTCACCTTACCCCTTCCCGCACTGTTCCAAGGATGTTATAAGAGACTGCATGTGTCTGTTAGAACCACCATGCCCTAGACAGCCTTGTCAGGTTGTTGTGTAGGGGTGGTATGTCAGCCATGTTTGGTCAGATGCCAGTAAAACAGTAACATCCATCCCCCACAGCAGTAATTAATTGGTTATTTTTTATCACGTGTTAAGCCACTTACATTACTAATTGTTTAATATCTATAAGTAGGGTGTTATATTAAGCGACAAACGCAGCTGTGTTGCTCTAATATATTGGTCCTTTATTCATTACTACTACATGTTTCGGTTGCATTGGTACTGAATAGAGCATTGTATTAGGTCTGCATTGTTGTGTTTGTCGGCTAATATATCACCTTAATTATAAGCAATACAGAAAGGGACGGCGTCAGCTAAGAGTTTAATATTTTTGTGTTGTTTTATAATGAAGCAATTAGGTGTTACGAATAGGGTTTTCTGGGGTACCTACGCCACATTTCAGTTTGGTGGGAGGGGACAAACTACTTCGAGGAACCTATGGCCTCCACCTTCAGGATACTTCACAGCAAGAAAATTGTCAACTCTCGTAGGCAGCTAAGCAACAAGAAATTTGAATTGTACACTCAGGTAACTTGCTGCTTGATTAGTTTTTCAGTTTTTTAATTTTGGACAAAAAGTGTTCCTTCCTACACATGAAGGCAGCATGTACCTCCGAAACATGGGTACCAGTTTACCAAAAACATAACATCATTATCTTCAGCAGCCACTTCGGCAACAAGGGACGACTAAAACTATCCGTATATGGAATGAACTAACTAACTAACTAACTAACTAACTAAATCCATGGAGCAGAGTCATTCGTGACAAGCTAGCAGTTCCTCAGCTAGTCAAGAAATTCCCTTCTTTCTATGGAATCTTAAATTTTTTTTTTTGCTGCATTTACAAGAGCCTGCCTCCTGTCGCTATTCTGAGCCATAAATCCAGTCCAAGCCTCCCCATCCCACTTCTTGAAGTTACATTTTATTATTATCCTCCAATTTATGCCTAGATCTTGTAAGTGATCTCTTTCCCCCAGGTCTCTCCACCCCAATCCTGTAAGCACCTCTCCTGTCACCCATACGTGCCACATGCCACGCCCATCTTATTATTCTCGATTTGGTCACCCGAAAGATATTCGGTGAGAAGTGAAGATCATAAAGCTCCTCGTTACGTAGTCTTCTCCACTCCCGTGTTACCTCTTCCCTCTTACGCCCAAAACAGTCTTTGACATGACAATAAACTGAAATAAACTAGAATTTATCCCATAATACTTATCCTTTCATGATAAAAACAAGTTTCAATCATGGGAACATTTTCCTTCAAATTCGTAAGAAAGGTGAAAATTATACTTTCAGACTACTGCACAATAAAACACTCATTTAGAAGCGACTGCCGTTCTCTACAGCTGCGACGTCCACACGTGGTGACTTCCCGCTCAGACACGAAAACCGCTGCAGAAGTTCGGCTCATTAAGATTGTGTAAAGACCTGAGTACTGTACGTGTTTAGAGCTTGTCTTATTCCACTCCTCGTAGCACGTAGTAGATCTAAACAAAACGTGTTGCAAATATCTTGCATTGACTTCAATATTGAAGTACTCTAATATGCTAGATGGGAGTCGAGTAATAAATAGTACCGACGATGGAAGAACAGAACTCCCATCTGCAGGGCCAAGCAGTTCAGGACTTCTTTAACTGTTTCACATCGAACAATATTACCATTCAACAAGGCGGAACATCTCAGAAAACTTGAATATTCCGTGACGCCTCTGTGAGAAACTTAAATCTGGCATTAATTTGTTTTGTTTACTTGTTCATTCAATTCTTTTTTATTTTTAAGGTCGTTGAAGTATATCAGGTTTTACAGCTTCGAATGTTACGATATAAATGCATATTGAGTAGGAAAATACATGTAAGAAAGAGACCGTAGCCTATGGAAAACCTCTTATGTTCGTCAAAAGTCTAGTCAAGATTCGAAATTATATCTTCCTGTATAGAAGGCAGAAACCTTACGGCTTGATTCGAATACACACATACACAAATACACACATAACACTACTCAACACACATACACACATACATACATGAACAAACAAAATCCAAAATAAAAATATCACACAAGATTAGGTATAAAAACTTACACACATGCAAACCTACGTGGGCAAACACACACACACACACACACACACAAATAACCACAATGAAACATACGTGCACACAGAACACACACACACATACTAACACACATGCGCACCTAAACACATACACAAATATAAACCTAGATACAAATAAACGCGTGTACACAGACACACATAAAAAAACACACAGGGATGAATGTGAAAAGTAAGGGCACCGTGTAAGTTGTTAGAGGCGTACCGTCCAAACAAAACGTGCTGCCTTCTTCTTGATGGTGGATGCAGGGAACAGGTTCTTATAAAACTGCGGTAGACTCCAGTTGAAATGTGATGGCACACGGTGACGCACGGGAGGGGAACTGAAGGGGAAACTGGCGAATGGAGTGGGTAGCCAGTACCCTTCACACTACCTCGGAACATGGTGTATCCAGCATTACTACCGCTGATTGGCACACCTCGGCTGCCAGTAGTCGACTGAACTGACGCCCCCGCCGACTTAAATGGACTCGTCCGTTTCGCCGAAAGACGAAATCTGGCTTCTGCGCGTGTGCCATCACATTTCAACTGGCCTCTACTTATCTACCAGACAATACGGCATAATATTCCACTCATAGTTAGCTACTTTCTTACTTACTCCATCGATCAGAGTCCTTCTTGAGAAGCAAACGGGTTCTCAGCTAGTCCAAAAATTCACCGCATTTTATGCAACCAGAAGGTTCATAACGGCATATACAAGTGTCCGACGCTGTCCCTATCCTGAGCCACATCGATCCAGTCCATATCCCCACATCCCACTTCCTGAAGATCCATCTCAATATTATCCTCCCATCTACGCCTGGGTATTGCGAATCGTCTCTTTCTTTCAGATTTCCCCACCAAAACCCTGTATGCACCTATTCTCTCCCCCTAACGTGCTACATGTCCCTCCCATCTCATTATCCTCGATTTGATCAACCGAAAAATATTAGGTGAGGAGTAGAGATCATTAAGCTCCTCACCGTGAAATTTTCTCCATTCTCCTGTTACCTCGTCCCTTTTACACACAAATATTCTCCTCAGACACCCTATTCTCAAACATCCTCAGTCTACTTCCCTCCCTCAATGTGAACGACCATATTTCACACTCATACAAAAAATAGGCAAAATTATGGTATTGTATATCTCAAACTTTATATTTTTAAACAGCAAACTGGAAGACACAAGATTCTGCACCGAAAAATAACAAGCGTTCCTTGACCTCATTCTGTTCTTAATTTCTGCCTGAATAGATTATGGATTCGTCATGGTTGTTCAAATATACTTTAAATCTTCCACCCTCTCAAAGGAGCTATTATCAGTCTTTATATTGCGACTTCGTCCTGCATTTTGATCTCGAGACATGAATATGTACTTTGTTTTATCAGCATTCACATCTAGACCAATCTCCTTACTACCGACTAAAAAAGCTGTTGTGTTTTTTTTAGAGTACGTAGGCGTCCGCCCAGTATATTAACATAAGCAGAATAAACCAAAAGATATTGTGCACCATTTAACTTCAACCCATTTTGGTTGACTTGAACCCTCCTAATGGCATAATCTAAAACAAAGTTGAAAAGCAATAGCGATAAAGCATCTTCTTGTTTCAAACCGTTCCTTATAGGAAATATGTCAGACAAACATTTGCTTACCTGTACTCTGCTATAGGATTCATTCCGACACGTTTTTATTAGCTCTTCTAGGTTCATGGGGATACCAATCTGAATAAGATTGTTAAACAAGACTTGCCTCCTAACTGAATCATAGACTTTCTTGATGTCTATAAATAGTTGATGCACTATTTCACTGTACTCCCTTTTATCTTACGTAATAATTTCCTCGGCATTTGGAGTTAAACTTGACAACAGGATGTTGGATATAATTTTGTACGTTGATGACAAAAGTGATTTGCCTCTATAATTACTGCAGTCTGTTTTATCACGCTTCTTATAAATAGGTACATACAATAATCGACTCCTTCCACTCCTCAGATAATTCCTCCTTATTCCAAATAGAATTAATGAGTTTATTGATCTCAGAGCGAAATTTTCTACTCCTTGTATTCATCAATTCTTCTGGGATTTGATCAGTACCTGGCGATCTGTGTCTTTTTAGCTTTTCAATAGTCATCTCAACCTGAAAGGCACTCGGCTCAGGTACTAGTGGATCTGCCGTATGTATTTCTATCTCGTCATTAAACCAATGTACATTCAATAACTGAGAGAAATGGCTCCTCCACCTAGCCAAAATACTGAAGAAATTTTACGCATTTTGAACCATGCATTTTGATATACATGTGCAATAACAACTAACAAAATGTACATTTTTTAAATTAATGATTTAATTCAATTATATTGTCTTCGATGTGTTTCTAAGAACTCAGTGTTCATCCTCAGGAAGACTTGTATATACAGGTTTATGGTATTTTTTTATGCAGCCGTATAAGCAATCTGGTCGATGTTAGGACGTGTTTGATTTTCAGGTGTATTAACGTAACGTGTCTCCGCATAAAGATTCTATGTCTCCGACTGAATATACTGCATCTCTGTTTGAACATCGTGTGCCTAAGAATGAACATACTCTGTCTCCATATAAACATACCGTGTCTGCGTTTGAACATACTGTCTCTAAGAATGAACATGTCTCCGTATGAACATAACCGTGTCTCCTTATGAACATACAGTGTCTCCGTACGAAAGTACTGTCTCCCAGTCAAGAATCCCGGATCTTATCACATACAGGATCATCGAAAAAGATGGACGGGATTTGAAACCGCTATAACTTAAAAAGTACGTGTTTCCACAGATTGAAACCTTCGAACAAGAAATTGTAAGTAGGGTTATTTTTATGCAAGACGGAGCT
>Ga0123352_10005958_pt1 | contig 18528 bp, 9 predicted proteins | sample TergutLab28metaG_FD_89700 | JGI IMG/M metagenome (GOLD analysis project Ga0123352, IMG submission 89700) | Labiotermes labralis P1 segment gut microbial communities from Petit-Saut dam, French Guiana - Lab288 P1 | ecosystem: Host-associated > Arthropoda: Insects > Digestive system > Gut ... | reverse complement strand
TCCTGCCAGTTTTAATATGTATTTGGTAATCAATAAGTGTGTAACAGCTGTCAAAGTTTCAAACTTCTCTGGCCATTATCTCCGTAACCGTACAACTTTGGACATAGGTGTTTTGGGTTATATTGGTATACTTTAACATAAGGAACACCCTCCCGAAGTCTGGCACATTCCTCCTGAGACACCCTGTATATTAGATAGCATAAAATTTTAATATGGATTTACTAATGTACTTATAGGAGTTTGTACCTATATTTTAAAGATATATTGGTAAATAGATTTTTAACTTTAATTTTAAAATAAAAAATGGTGTGTAAACAATATGGGTTCCAATAATGTGCGTACTCACTGAATGCACCATGTCTGTATAATAAGTATTGGCCTGAAGAGGGTTCAGTAGAACAGAAACATTTTGCCAACTTTGTATTAATGGCTATATGTGTGTTGTGTTTGACTGATATATGGTATAACACAACGGGATGGCTCCTATCAGAACTTTAAATTATTCTAATTGGTGCCCACACAATGCATTCGTGTGTTTCACAAATTTCTCAGTGCTGAGAGTGATTATTTCCCAATGGGGTACTGACTGTTTGTTTTCATAACAGACTACTTATGTGTGTTTACTACGCTGTATGAATTTAATCTTTAGTTATAAACCAGGGTCATGTAATCATAAATTCAGAAACCGAAGCTCCCTCGAAAATTTGCAAGATAACGACAATCAGCTTCGTAACTTCTGTGCGATATTCGGTCGGTCCTTCACCACGGAACAGCTCGACTTCCGCGGAAGGGATTTTCGTGAAATTTGGTGCTGTTTCACTTTGCTAACCTGTGTCCAGAAAATTCAAGTTCTTTTAATTCGAAAGGAAATAAAAGGTATTTTAGATACAGACATATTCATATTTATGGCTACTTTTGTTGTTAGTCTTACTGTTAGTGTCGTCGATAGCAATAAAGAAAGAAAGTAATCGGTAGGCACACTACCGGGAAGAAAAACAATCAGTATGACCACAGAGGAGTAAATAGGTAAGGCCATGTAAGAAGTGTCCAGGGTGAAGAATTCCAAACGCAATTCTTTGTTTAATTAAAACCGTAAGGGTATTTCTCAAATTGTTTCTGTATATAGAGTACACTGGCGCAATTAGAACATTCAAATGATCAAAATTACATATTCTCGGATGTTATTCCCTTTGCGTTTACAGTATATATGACTTAAAAGGAGTACGAACTTCCTTGCATATTTAATACAAAGAGCCATTCACACAGAGAAACTCTGTAAAAGAGACTCCTCCGAAACACTGTAATGTTATACGAGACTTTAAGAAAATGACTCACTGAAATGAATGCTTTTATGTACACTACCATATATATTATATATATTCGTGGGCAAATCTATTTCACATAAAAGCAGGAGTCGTTTTACAAGAGACTGAAACAGTACAAGATCTCTCCCTGTAATTTTAAGTTCACGCAGATTAATCTCGAGATTACGAATGTTTCAAAAGGGACGGCCAACAGAGAACATCTTATTATTTTCCTCTTCCATCTGAGGACCTGATAGAAGATATTCCGCAAGAAGAAATAAGAACAAAAAACTTAGGTCCAATTATAAGGTTTGACCATTTTACGAGTATTTGTAAACCTAAGAAAAGTTTGCCAGGCACAGATTTGTATGCAATATATAAATCATAATGTAGTTTATTATTTTGTAAAAATGTAAGTGCTATTAGACAAAAAGGGGTACTATTTATAGGCGCGACTCGATATTATATCATAGCGGCGTATTTGAATATGCAAATCTTCTGTTACATGAAGCTGTGCCAGTCGGAAGTGCACGCAACACGTTCTTCCGACATTTCGAATTTTTTATCACTTAACACAACATTATATCCCATAAGACTTCAATCTTCAATTTTATTCCTTTTACTTATTTTCGTAGCCTTCCTTTATGCAGAATTATTCCAATTTTAAAGGGTTTAAGAATGGAATCATCAGAGACCCAACAAGTAAGTTTTTTTTTTTGGAAATATTTCTTTATTGGTTTTTTTTTTATTTAGTTACGCCTTAAGCAAATTTATTTTTGGTGCAGACAGTCTGAGACTGGACTGCTGAAATATGTGTGGTTTACTACTCTCGATGCTGCGAACATGACTGTACGTATAACCACGCAGGCCTGCTCTGTTTCAGCTTTCATGCCAGGGTTATACAGCATCATAAATAACTTTGTACACTTAATACTTCGGTCAAGGTATCCAGCAGCAGTTACTGTTTACGCAGACTTGCAAGTAATTAGCTGTTCGTGATAACCACCTATAAGTGTACACTTAAGTTTGATCCCAGAGAGAGTTAGATGTAATACAGATACGTGGTAGTAATATTTTTACAGTTTATTTAAGTAACACACCAACAAATGCACATATATGGTCTTTAATAAACTAAAATTTACATTAAAACACTTAAAACGCTCCTACATGTTTCGATCTTACGATCATTCTCAGGGAGCATACTTTGTTCCTTGCAAAAGTTACAGTTTAAAATACTCAAGTGACTGTAAATTTAGCAAGGAACAAAGTATGCTCCCTGATGATGATCGTAAGATCGAAACATGTAGGAGCGTTTTAAGTGTTTTAATGTAAATTTTAGATGATTAAAGATTATATATGTGCATTTGTTGGTGTGTTACTGAAATAAACTGTAAAATGCACGGTGCAACGATAAAGATTTTTACAGATATTTAGAGACTTTATTTGGAATTGGCAGAACGTACATTCAGCGACAAGAGACTGAATGGCTATTAGTCTGTCATAGATTCATTTATGTACCTAACAAAATAGCGGTATTTCATGCTTCAGATTCGGGGAGATACGCTGTTAGTAAACAGATGGTTTTATTAGCATAGCCTAGGTTGAAAGCGTCTGCTTTTTCTGTAAATTCCACGCACAACGATTTTTCTGTGATTTCCAAGTAGGACACTGTTTTTTCTGGAAATTTCCCTGCAGACCAGTAACCAAATTAGCGGTCCAATCGCAGATCGGATCTTCGACAGATCAAAATTTCGACCTTTAATATTTGGGAAGGTTCGTTAATTAACAAATCAGGATATTAGTAATTTTTTTCCAGATTTTAAACTAACGGTTTCTATGCAACGCATAGCTTGGGGACGCAAAATCACTGGCAGCTTGGTTTCAAAGCAGTCTCAAAGTGTTCAACATGTTTTTAAATTACAAACTTGAAAAGCGAATGCAGGAAGATTAATATCAAATAGTTCATCAAGTCTATGAAATTTCTTAAATGCTATACCCCCTTATGTGAAGTGTAAAAGGTAAAGGTAAAGGTGAAAGTAAAGGTAGAGCTATACGTGTAGAGTCCTGGACAGACCCTCTGGGCTCCAGGAAAGTGAGGCTTCCAGAATTTCCAGACAGTCGGTACATTAAGGTGGTAAGTTTGTCAGCTGTACGCACCGGCCGCCTTTACCTCCAGGAAATATCCCTGTTACGCATTTCTGTTACAGAATGAGTCGACCCGAGGGCCAGAGTGCGGCCGGAAGGATACAGACAATGATAAATTCCTATCACCCAACCGGGAATCGAACTCGCGTCATTCCGGTGTGTAGCGCAGCGTCTCAACCAACTATGATTATTTGAAGTGTAACGAATTATAAGCAGGAAGACACATTTTTTTAAATAAAACATTCAGCGAACGAAATAATTGACATTTCGCGTGTTGCATTTGTGAAGTGGTCGCGGACTGGCATATTGTGGCGTTCTGCAGTGTCACACGCACATTTCCAATGGGAAATTTTTTATGAAGCTATCAGTCCAACTGAGCTAGTTAGATTCAAACCGAGCTCTTTACCTAACCTTCAGTTCACGAGATCCTCCATATACAAATACTCTCAGTCATTGTAACATCTCATCTACTGCAGTAAAAGCATACAACATTTAACATCTACTATCAGAGGTGCAGAAGCAACGTCATAGGAGGAGCCGGATGAAGAAATGTAAGAAGGAAGTTGAGACTGGAAAGAACGGCAAGACAACCCTTCTTTACCTTGTGTAAAACAGCCCCCTATCAACAACGTTTCAAATCTCATTTGTTTAAGTTATACTTTAATACTGTGTTGTACTAATATATTATACATATTTAGATCCTTCAAGCAGTGTCTTAGCTGAGACTTTCTGACCGTGGTGTCATATGAATTTTCTTTATTACCATGCAATGAAAAGTCACAAATTTTATTGCTTAAAAGGATAAACTAATAATGTCACTCCGGACTATATTCTGCGTTACGTTCTGATTGCATCTTTATATATCTCTACATACTGTGTTGAAAAAAATAGGTCGAATGGCACGTGAGTGTTCGACATTTTAACGTATGTTAAAATGCGACTCCTTTCTTTAGGTATGAAAAGTCAAGTTTGCGACGTCAGAGGCGAAGTGTACCGCTGGACACCAAAATTGCTTCCCAAAACTCTTCATGTACGAATTCAACGACACGACCAGTGCAGGGCGTCTCTTCTGGCTGAAATTTTGGTTCTAATCACTCTCAAAAATGTGTTTGTATCTCCGGATTTCTCTGTGTTATCGTCTTTTGTTGCGGTAAGAAATTCTTAATTTTATATGAATGTTTACCGTAATCTGATGTTTATTGGACCGTGCATCATTGTGATGGTTGAAGAATAAAAACCAACTAGATGTCACTTGCTATATTTACTTTACTTCTTAGATATTCAACATGTTTCGGGCATTAACATGTCCATCTTCAGGAGTTTGCGACTATGTTGTTGAACTACCACATTGGCTGTATTGTTCTTGGATTGCTGTGTGTTGGAGTTAGGGTGCGGTTCGGCTAGGGTGGTATCCGGACTGCCGGCAGCCCGGACACCACCCTAGCCGAACCGCACCCTAACTCCAACACACAGAAATCCAAGAACAATACAGCCAATGTGGTACTTCAAAAACATAGTCGCAAACACCTGAAGATGGACATATTAATGCCCGAAACATGTTGAGTATCTAAGAAGTAAAGTAAATATAACAAGTGACATCTAGTTGGTTTTTATTCTTCAACTGTTTACCTTAATATCTATATTTACTTTATACTTGAAGCTTTAAACGTGTAGGCTACTTGCTAAAAACTCTTCAGACGAATCTATGTACCATTCAAGTAGTCATACTGGTTATCTGACGGAATAAAGAAAATGAAATCTATACACCTTTCAATAATGCAGGTAGATGAGAATGGAATAAGAAGAAAATAAAACGTTTTGTCGGTAGAGCCTTCTCAGTACCTAGTATAGTGGTTATCTACTGAGATATTTGTAAGAACAAAATGCGGACGCTAGACGTCATAACAGACATACACGACTGCTCTATGATTTCATTTCACACACTTTCTGCTAATACACAAAAGGATGAGCACGAAGAGATCACCTTGTGAGTGGTCGTTAGATGCAACAGCGTGTCCTTCCCATACAGCCAAACGAAATTACATTTTTAAAGTGACTGTAAAACTGGAGAGTCGTGTGTATACTAACTGACCGACCGACCGACCGACCGACCGACCGACCAACCAACCAACCAACCAAACGAACCAACCAACGAACCAACCAACGAATGAACGAACGAACGAACCAACCAACCAACGAACCAACCAACCAACGAACCAACCAACCAACGAACGAACGAACCAACCAACCAACCAGCCAAACAACCAAAGAACGAACGAACGAACGAACCAACCAACCAACCAACCAACCACCCAACGAACGAACGAACGAACGAACCAATCAATCAACCAAACCAACCAAACCAACTCCATGGATTGGAGTCCTTCTGGAAAAGAGCTGCGCATATAGAAATGAAATTTTCCGCCTTGTTCTAAGACACATTAATCCACTCCACCCTAGTACTTCAACATACATTTCAATATTATTCTGCCATTTACGTCCTGATCTTCCACGTAGTATTTTTCTATTACATTTTGTCACCAAAACCCTTCTCACACGGCTAAAACGTCATGGATGATAGATATTCTTAAGAAATAAAATGTTACTCAGCTAAGCTAGAAGTTTCTCGCCTTGTTTGAAACCTTAACAGAAATTATCACGTTTATAGAAATCCGTGTTGGACATCGTCTGAAACCACATTAATTCAGCGCGTGCGTAAACGGTTTCATGCTTTCTGTTCAAACACATAAACAAAACAGCAAATGTCGCACAAATAATTTAAACCACATCAGCTCCTTCACTGTTAAGAAAACACTTCGTTTGGATGCAACATCCACTCGTCCCCTCCTAGGGATCATGGTTTAAATAATAATTTCAACAAGGTAAGTTCCGCCATGGGTCTGGAAATAACCTATATATTCTTGACGCATACTTATATCTTTCTTTCTTTCTTTCTTATTCTGGTCCCTTCTGCTTATTTGTTGTAGAATTAGGGGGTTACTTTTGCATCTAATCACACTCATTGAAACATATTTGTTAGGACTACTCTGGAAGAGGGATCGGTCCGTCGCAGAAGCCTCTGCCTGTTAGCACACAACACTCACAACAGACATCCGTGCCCCGGCGGGATTCGAACTTGCACTCCGAGTAAATGAGCGGCAGCAGACCCATGCCTGAGACCGAGCAGCCCATGGGATCAGCCAGTCATATTTCGACGTGTATATAAGAATATTTAATGTACCTTTGTCCCTTTAAAGCGATCGCTATTTCATATTCTTAATTAGAAGTGCAGAATCTAATATACATTTCATTAGCCTAGAAAAATGAAAGACAATTTCCTTCCCTTCTGATTTTTGTATGGCTAACTTTACGCTGCTTTATCAATTGTGTACATTTTTTGTATAGCATAAAACAGGAAATTTAAAGAAAATAGTGAATTGGACAAGTTGTAGCAGAAAGCGGTAGTGGGAATTACCTCAGAATATTTTGTGAGGAAATTAAATAAAGCACGACCCTCCAACCACGCGAGCCTACATCTGGGCTGAAAATCAACCCGCAGTCTCTCTGACATGAAACAGAATTTCTAACTACCCGACCGGAATGTCGGGTGATGTGTTGTGAAATAAAGTAAAAGCAAAAGAGGATATATTTAAAAGTGTAAGAATGCAATAATCTGAAGTGGAATAAATTCTAAATAAACGAAAGGGAACATTAATCTCAGTAAGAAACTCTTAACAATTACGAAATCCCAAATTCCATACCAGAATCGAGGATAATAGAACTATAAATCTATGCTGCATTTCTCTTGTTCGCGCAATCAAGGCAAGAAATTCAGAGGTTCACTTAGTCTTGGGCGCTTTACTGTACGTTACTGGAGGCCGCTGACCTAGTATTTACGGGCCATGATTAAGGGTTTCAGTGTTACAGTAATTCTCATTTGCTACGTATTGACAGATGTAGAATTATTCATACTCTGTAAACACTGAATATATTCAAATTGATATGCCATATTCTGTTCCTTGTATACCATAATTTAAACGCAGAGCAATTACAGGAGATGGTGGTGTTTATTTAAAAAATTTAACATAGTTTAACTGGTACGCAATGAGACCTGCATAGTGAGTAGCACATTTGTTAGGGATTCGGGGTATTTAGGGTGCATTAAACACACAGTTTGGAAATCTGATAAACAAAACGTTCATGAAGCCAGCTCTATAGACGAAGCAGTACGCCTCCTCGAAAATACAGTATCGATCTAATAGACCACACGGGGTGACTGCCCTGAAAATCATAATCTGTATCTTTAACTTTTTGATGCCTAATGTCAACTATAGTGGTCGTACCGCACCGCTAACCTCTAAAGTTGCATTTTATATATTTATTCAACAAATATAGGTACTGAATATTTTAAACATAGTATGTACTCTCCGTTTTTGCCTCTTCAAAATGCAGTTTGTTTCATAATTCTAACGTATTTGGTTCCTGAATTATTCACATTTTATATACAGAGTGTGCTAAAATTTAAAAAATAATTCCGGCGCCAAAAGGTTAAAGCACTTAAAAAGATTCGACTGTATTCAGATACTTTCTTTCGGCTGACAGTCATCCTCGCTGCGGATGCGGCAGATCTCCCGAAAAGCTGTACTGCAGTATACAGTGTAATAAACAAGAAACCTGTCATTTGAGCAATACCTGCCGGGACAATCTAACAAGAGAGGCAATGTACTTATTAACGAAAATCGAGACGCGTTCGCGGAACTATGATTGCTGTGCAAATTCAATACGTATTACACATCCGAAGTGTGTGTCTGTAGCCTTATTTATCCATCAAGTAAAACGCATGCGCCGTACCATACTGTCATCTGCGGCCTGTCTGTTTCTACCATATTTTCCACATTATCTCAAAAACGGCACGACAAAAGTTACTGACTGTAAAATGCATGTTGTAATTTTCTCTACACATTTTATCTCAACGATTTGTCGTTTGAAGAATAATTGAGCGAGATTTTATCATAAATGAATATACGTCTTCATGTAAAGGACCTGCTATTTTTGCCAGATCGTAACGAAATTTGAGTTTTCTCGACAGATTTTGGAAAAATACACACATATTAAATTTAATGAAAATCCGTCCATTGTGAGCCGAGTTGTTGCATGCGGACGGACGGAAAGAGAGACATGACGCAGCTAACAGTCGTTGTTCGTTAATTTATCGAACGTGCCTAAAACTTTTTCATTTAATCTTACTTTTTTAATTATTACCATATTTTACCTCCTGAAAAAGGCACTTGTTGCAGCAGGTACACAGGTGTATTAATTCTAAATCGAAATTGTATGACGGACTTGACCAATGAAATTTGAAAAAGAAGAAATACATAGCCTTGCATCGACTGATTAAAACAGTATTGATATCATATACTGATTAAACAATCATATTCCTTTTCCTTAACCCTGAAGCCGGGCTGACAACTTTAGGAGTGCCTTAAGCCACAAATGTTAACAGTTTTACACTGGACGCCGTCCCATTTACTAGTTGCAGCGGAAAACTTCCTCCGCTGTAAAACGTTTGGAACCAATGGGAAATCATTACTCCGTTTGCTTGAAATAAATGTCCCGAATTATGTCACTGCATGCGGTGCTTGAAGACCACATACTGGCCACCGCTCAGTGAGCGATTCCACACAGTTGTCACGTAATAAATGATACATGAATAAACTAATACCATCCTCTAGCACCTACAAGGCGTCCCTCATTTATCACAATATTTGGCTTTTGTGTATCTATTTAAAGCGGCCCCATCAAATTCTAAGTTTCTAATTAAAAACGGCTACGATGTAAGGTCCTAATTAAAGATCTAACAGTCGCTCTGTTGATAAAATAGTTCACGCTGTTTCATAGAAAGTGCAGGTTCAGTGTGAAGCTCAAAACATTACATCACAGAGTTTTATGTAATTCAGCTCAATATATTTCGTATCACCAGATCCAGCTTATGCGTGATACTGTTTGGTTTTAACCATACATACGTCCACAATTCCTCTCTTCAGTTCTTCCAATCAGTTTTGTACGAATATCTTATCCTCGACATGCGTCTTACAATACCGTAATTTATACCGTATTTCATTTTATAACCCTAAGACTTTCTGACAATTATGGACCTTCTCGTCATGAAGTCTTCTCTGCTCACTTCTTTCGTGTCTGCGAGATCCAATGCTTTCTTCAAGATTACATTCGCAAAGAACCTTCATCTAAATAACCGTATCTTTTATGATGAGAGGCGTGTCAATTCGCAAATACGTAGCTACTGGGGCTTCGAAAAAATGTGCTGCTTTTATTTACAGGTTCAAGCCCCTCTCTTGGACTCTTTGACCCTGAAGATGGAAAAGCTGAGATTCTTCGAAACATTGGTAACTATTTACCAACCGGCATGGCACAACGTTCCGGAACTAATAAGTGAGTGTGTAGTCAATAACACAAGATGTTATATTCTTAGAACAAAAAACTACATGTTTCGGCCGGAAGTGGCCATCATCAACTTTTATCATTCGACTCACTTAAGATTATTCTATACAATTCGCGTGACGGCGTTTTTGACGAGGAGATCTCAACGTCAAACCCCTTGTTGGAGCATAGTATCTCTATATTCGGTGTATGGGTGAACGACGTAATAATACAAATGTATAACCCTATATAATCAAAAACAAAAACAGGAAACATAAAGTTCCCGTCCTGGGGAAGCCGCTTGTAGTACGTTCGTAGAGGCCTGGCTTAAAACGTTCCGGAATATATGAACCCTCAGTTCTATCACCTTCAGAACCTCAAATTTCGCATATTTGATCTAAGTTTCCCACGAATATTAGGAGAAAATGTTTCCAAGAAACATGTATAAGTAAACAGTTAATATCAAAATTTGTGTGTGTAAATGTTGCGGCTTTCATGTTTCAGCCAGGAGGGAGGAAATGAGAGATACTGCTTGAGTAATTACAGGTTGTCTCGTTCATAATTAGTCATTAACCCTTTGCATAATAATGCTAATCTAAATTATATACACAATTTAAACTCCTACGTCATAGAGAACACAGTCCGTTTCCATTAGAAAGTCCAGTCGTTTAATTTTGTTTACAAAAATAATCGGTATTTATTGTGTAATTATTACGGAAATAATAAATTGAATGTGGCGAAACTCAGAATTTTTTAACTTTGCATGTTGCCACTAGACTTCAAACTGCTAAAATATTTCAGGAAGTAAAATTTGAACCCACAGGTGAAGTAATATGAAAAGGCTGTCCACAGAAGCCGTCGTTACAGTATCCACCAAGGCTTGAAATGCGGACAGCGTTATGCTTCAGAATTATATTGCAATCTTCAAGCCCAAAGCATCTGGCGTACCAGCATCGATGCCAGTCGGCTTCACTTGACTCGACTGAGAGAATGGCTAAAACACAGAGCAATTAAGTGCACCAGTGGATCTACCTTTGCAGTATTAGAGCGCCTAAACGTCATTCGATTCTGACAGCGTACAGACCAATTGTCTATGTATATGGGTAAGTTTTCAGACTAACGATCCCAAATATCTAAGGGTTCTGTTTTCACTATTTTGTGGTCGGCTGACATTATTTCATAGCACCCGAATTGGATAACCAGTACAAGGAATATAGTGAAAGCCAGTCTGTCCTACCCTCAAGTATTGTGCTGCACTTACGAGATGTCCATTTAAAACACACAAGACAAAGGAATTCAGACTGACTTCCCACTCCGTGTTTATACTCGTAACTTAGTTCAGTCAGAATGCACATTGGTGGAACTATGGCCTCTAATCTTGTCCATGTTCCAGTTTCGGATGATAGTTGAATGAACATAGAGGAATTACAGAATAATATTTGGAAACTGAAAACCAAACAACTCTGACAGAACTTTTCCTTGTGCCTCTTCTTCCACCTAAAATCCCATAAAAACTGCCCTGGGATTGAATCCGGACTTACGCGATAAGAAACTGGCGGCCAACCGCCTGACCTAAGACATGACCTCTCTTTACTGACACGGAGATGTTATGAGGCACGGCTGACAGGACTGAACCCTACACTCTTCGTCTCTCCAAGACTCGAGTGTAATGTTTTCAGTTGTGTTAGCTGGTCCGAATGCAGAGTATGAAAACGAGCCATTCTCTTAAAGTGGAGGGATTAAGAGCAAGTCTGCTGAATGCTAGCGAATGGAATATTGTGTAGAAAATTGGGAAAATTGCCAATTCAATTCAGTGGAAGGGAAATAATGTCAAAAGTACATATAAATAAAACTAATTCCGGCAGCTGCGCGAATGGTGGAAATGAAAACACAAAATTCAAAATAAAGAATAAGAGGAATTTTAAAAATTTTGTTACATTCAGCTGTGTAGGCCGGGATACCTCAGTCGATATAGCAAATCGCTACGTGCTAGACGGTACGGGGATCGAATCGAGGTGGGGCGAGTTTCTCCGCAACTCTCCATACCGGTCGTGGGGTCCACCTAGCCTCCAGTACAATGGACACCGGATCGTTCCCGGGGGTGAAGCGGTCAGGGCGTGGCGTTGACCACACACCCTCATATAGCGCCGAGCTTCAAGGAAGAGTAGAGCTATACCTGTACTCCACCTCCGTGCTTTCATGGCATGTCACAGGATGAACTTCACCTTCCATCACATCCAGCTACATAAAATGCTACTTGTGTTATGCTACAACTGCCGATGTTATGCATTGTCATGAGCGACAAACCCGTGTCTTGAGCCTTTTAGAATTGTGATGCTACTTCCAAATCAATTGACAGATTTTAGTAGCTAGCTTTCATTTCTTGTCCCGTTGTGTCTATGGATATTGCAGTTGTCTGAGAATCATAAAGGAGATCGTGGGTTTTAAGATTTTGAAGAAAATACGCATCACTTAGTACGTCGGAGAATTAAATGTTTACGTCCACACGTTGTAGATTTAAACCTCTCTGTACACAAACTCTGTTACATTTATTAGTAACAGATTTTTATTTCCATATTTGTGTCGCATGAAAACTTCACCGGTACAAAGCATCTGTGTATTCCAAAAAACGAGAACTCTACGTATTGTAAAAGCACACGAGAAATATTTTAAATAGAAAAGTAGCCGTTGTCTGTACAAAAAGAAAAAATGTATGTCTGTGTGTACGTCGTGACACAGGTGACGTATTTTCAAGAAGGTTTTCATAAGATCTGAACAAAAAATGTAACACAAATATGGATCATATTGTAAATTGTTAAGGAGTTATGGGTATTTTTAATTGTCGTAAACGCCCCCTTGTGGGCCACGCGTCGCTAGTCACAATACGTTAAGTTAAGTCAAGTTTGTACTTTAATTCATTAGTCACTATGCTTCTTAATTTTTTGTTCCATATATTTTTAATAATCCTTACCCTTTATGCTCAGTTTCAAAGAGCCAAAATCGGAAACATGTTTAAATGAATCTTTTTGATCACAAAGACCTAGGAAATCATCTCCTGCAGTAATGTCAATAAGTTAAGAATCACCCTGTACACACAGTCTTGCTATAAGTTCTGTTACAAGTACAATGTGACCTAGAAGGAAAATTAAACAAAACATCCAATTTTCGAGCCAAATAATTTATTTGCAATAGTTTTAGATTTTTATTTGTAATAACGTCAATAAAAATGGCAGCCCTATGCCTTGACGCAAGCGTTGAGACGCTCCGGCCACTCTGTTGTTGCCGCACGCTCCGTCTCCAGGGGGATCTCTGTCGCTGCCTTTACAAGGGATCTCCTTAGGCTCTCCAGGCTGTTGTGACGTTCTCGGCATGCCATGTCCTCGAAAACAGCCCACAGTTTTGTTCTCCAGGGTTTTGAGGTCTGCACTCCCCGAAAGCCAATTCTCAGCACTGATGAAAGCCAGAAGTTTCCTCCGCAGCCACTCCTGAGTTGTCTGGGTCTTTTGGGCAGGAACTGAGTCCTGCTGGAAGACCCATTCCTGACCACTGAAGAAGGTCATGTTAAGCTGTTTCACAGCATCTTGCAGCACGTCTTCTTGATACACTCGGACATCAGTTTCACCCCTTTCTAGCAGCAATGAAGATGTGTCACCCCCTGATGGGACACCTCCCACCAAACCATGACGTAGTAAAGTTGATGGTCTCCCCGCACCCTCAGAACGCACCACAAGGGACGTTTGAACATAAATCTTGTTGTTCTGGTTGTTATTCTGCTTCTCGATGGTGAAAAGTTTCTCGTCCGTTAAGAGGATATTTTCGTGCACGTTCTCGGCGTGCCACTGGAGGAGACGCTCTGCTCTTGTCCGTCGGATCTCCTTCAAAGCAGGAGTAAGGTGTCCCTTTGAGCGGGGGTGCGCTCTCATGTGTAGATCGTCCCTGAGGAGGTACGACTTGATTGGGTCGATATGCTCAGATTTCGGGACATGATCTTCTGTTTCCAGAGCAGATTTCGGCGAATCTGCTCCCGTAATGTTTAGATAGGGGCTTCAGCCCTCACAAATTTCAGGCGTCCTGACCGAGCTCTGTTTTCAACCCTCCTGAGTTCCTTATAATGTTTAATTGCCTGATAGATGAACATTCGCGAAATTTCTAATGGTTTAAGAATTTGAAAATTTGAGAATGGGATTTTCCGCAATTATGAAGGAAATCACAGCCACGTGGTTTTATTTGACACCCCACTCCGTGTTGACGCTGTGACAGACGAGAGCAAACTGCCTTGGCACAGGTACCTGAAGGGACAGCAGTGCAAACACGACCATCCGTACAACCCTCCTACCTCACTGTCTCCAGCTTTGGACAACGTGAATGTTGTAACAGAACTTTCGGCAGGACTATGCATATAAGCCTCACAACATCATAGATTTGAAGTTGTGACAGCAGTATTAATGATGATTCAATTTTTCCAGAATGCAACGCCATGTAGATTGGTAAATACGATTAATTACTGACCTTTCGTATATGTTTGATGCTTCCATCTTCAGGACAGTCCGAGATAACAATTGACTATCATGAAGATGGAGATATCAAAATCGACTCCATTGTCGGTACTATTACCAATTCACACGACGTCGTAACTCCCGAAGACTTTCTTTGACTTCTGAGTTGTTGCCAATTATTCTTCATGCTGTGAGTTCTGGGATTCAATTCATGGCAATAAGATCGGATATCCTGACGCATCTGTCGCAGGTTTCCCCAATCTCGGCAACCCAGTATCTGCATGCTGCATAACTTAAAACGAACCAGAACACATTCCTTCTATGGCACTTGCTTCGAGTGGGTAAGAATAAAAAAAAAAGTTACAGTTACAACTTCCGGTAGCATGGTGGAGACTGATACAGGGTAGATATCCAATACAAATCTTAAAGTTTAGCGTTAAGCTAACGTGGTCCATCCGTGGCAGTTGTGGACGGACAAATAACAGAATGTTGAAAGATAGTTTAATTGATGGAAGAGTATGAACCAGTGCTTCACACAAAAGTCGTGTTTAGAAGAAAAAGAAGATCCGTGAGGCAGCAGTTCAGCCGCGTTAATTACATTGAGTCTCAGGTGGTCCCATTAGATTCTGTTAAGTAAGCCGCTCTTTCCGACAAGCATTGCTGCAGAGATCCACGGTGTGCTTCAGGAAGTGGACGCACACACATTTCTGCTGCGTTTTGTTCAGTTATCTCGAACACTTCAAGATATGCGACAAAGTCACTGAAAATGATATGCATTTCAACTTCCCACGAAACTTTCTTCCTGGAATTCTTTTCATTGCAATAAGTGTTTAGCGACGCAAGCTCAAGACGCGCGGGAATGCATGTAGGTCTTCAGGTACTGTTCTATGTTTTTTTTTCTGATTTCATCCAAACCTGAAATGTACCAACAAATTTTGAAACAGCCTAAGTTGTTGAAAGTTATGCTAGTATGTCCCGTGTCCAAGTTTCTGTCACATGCACACAGATGGACATAAAGATACAGATAGACAAGGCGAAGATAATAGCAACATTTCTGCGGGTCTTGTCTACGAAAATGCCCAGTGCATGATCCAATTTACAGCACATCGAGTGCAAAAGACGTACGTAATTCTAGTGCCGTAAAATTTGTAACGGCCTCAAACAACAAACATTTTATCTGTTCCTACAACCAAATTCCGAACCAGATAAAGAATGAAGGATGACATTCGTCGTACCGCACACATTTTGAATGGAAGTAGCAAGAGTTTCCATTTTGTTCCCGGTTGGTTTGAGTTTAAATCACAACTTTCTATCCTGAGGTAATTAAGGAGGAAAGGCATGCGTTATCACTTCTGTTCTTTAGAAACAATGAAAGGACGAAGCTGATATAATTGGGTTAGGTATTATCTCATGGAGTTGCACTGTTCCTTTTGTGGTTTGGTATTATTCGCTTAGTTGTGTTATTCGTTATACATATATTAACCGAAGATAACTTGTTTTGTTGACGCTGATGCTTCAACCTCTAAGGTACACTATTTTGTTACGTAACTGACTCCTTTGCTATTTGGTTAGTTGATTAGCTAATCGGATTACTACTTGCGTAACTTGTCTATTACATCATCAGCTACTAAATTTGTTAACTTTTGGAAGTTTGATATTTTGATACTTACATGTTTGGTCAACTAGTTACAGGATAGAGAATTTGTTGACTGGACTATTAACTACTTAGTTTCTTTGTTTATTGTTTAATTTATTCTTACTTGCTTAATGTATTGATTGTTGGTTATTGAATGATTTGTAAATTATTTAACGATGTTATTTCAACCGCTAAAATTGCAATCGCCAAATATACGTATCTTCTAGACCAATAACATCCTTAGTTAAAAACACTCTGTTAGTAATGTAAGGCCGACTGTGCTCTTTAGTTAGTTTGTTAGTTACCAATAACTCTCCTTCATGTGTGGACGCTGCGGTGTACTGTTCTGAGGTCAATATTCTCTCCTTCCACGTACTACTTAATTTTTATACTTGAAAATATCAATCTGAGCACACCACTGACAGGTTGAAGATTACGCTACATTATTTTATTTGGTTTTCACTTAATTACAAGTTCTTCCATTAACCTGTAGGACTTGCTGACGAACAAAATCAAGCTCCTGTGGAATAAAGGGGCGTAACGTTAAGATAATGGGCCCAGCATTCTCACTCCTGGAACTGGATGGAATTGAGCGGTCAGTTTCATGCCCCTATCACCTGTCTGGCAAGAGACGGAGATAAATGAGGTGGTCTCGTGGTAACACTTGACGTTACTGATTGGATAGGAGACTGTGTGAAATCCATAGGCTTCCCGATCAAATGCCGTAAAAAATATCCAAGGTCCAGTCGCATCGAGCCACGAAATTGTCTGATATGTTGTAACAGATTACATACAATTTATTGAAAGTAATTCATGCAATGTCATCACGGTTTACAGTGTTTTGCAGATAACGGTACAACAAACTCATCTTACACTTCTACAATGCATAATCCCCCGCCCCCTCCCCCCCAAAATTAACATGCTTCAAATCTGTGGATAGACGCGAATAGTGAAAAAGACGAGGGGTATAATTAATGATAATTAACACATGCACGTGTAGATATATATCTTATACGTAGTATAATATAAGTATATTCACTACTGAAATGTAGTTACAAATAATATTGATTTTTGGCAGATATATTAGGAGAGTTTGTTCCAGCGCTAGACTTTATGACAGCTGTGAAATTTTACGAAATAGAAATGTGTACAATTTGCAATTATCGGTGGGAGAGAAATCTTACAACTGCATTAATGGAAGTATTGTGGTATTTCTCAGGAATATGTTTTGAAGTCGGCTGTCCCAGTGGCCGCGCGGTCTAAGGCGTAGGTCTATGGCCGCTCGCCTGCTGAGTGTTCGAATCTCGCCGGGAGCATGGATGTCTGTCTGTTTTGAATGTTGTGTGTCGCCAGGTAGAGGTCTCTGAGACGCACTGATCACGCGTCCAGAGGATTCCTACCGAAAGTGATGAGTCGTTGTGTGTGTTCTAGAAACCTCAAGAATGAGGAAGCCATGGCCCACGTTGGGCCTCAGCGCCAGAGGAAAAAACGATGTTTTGATATCTCCGAAATGCATACAAATGTTCTGACTACAAACGTTCAAAAAAATATAGTAGATTGAATTGATCGTTAAGAAAGTATAAAGTGACATGAGCACAACTATGCGGATGATTTAGCGGAAATGTGCAATTTTTCTACTACAAGCAAAGGAACTTTAGAGGTTCAGAGAATTAGGTAAAACCCTCAACCAAACTTCAATTTTCATCACATTGCTCGACAAGTTTGAATTACCATATACATTCTCCATGAATGAAGCATTTCCTTAAAATCTAAATGATTTCTTTATAAAATATTAATCTACAACTGGAATTAAAATTATTTACAGTCCTGATTTTTTTCTTGAATTCGTAACCTGAAAACGTTATTACTTTTTTTTTACGCGTACGTTTCTTCGATTTTATGATTCCATTTAATGTAAGTTTATATTTTTCAAAAACCGTTTGCAATATTTTCTGTCTAACGGCGCGTGTGTCACGAAATTATTAATTCATATGCTTTTTTTTTTCTTTACAGATTTAACAATCTTTCAAAAGTTTTGGTAGCAGCTGTCAGAACCAATTCCATCAGATTTTGTCGCCTCACCAGGCCCAACTACTGTTTGTTTTAAACGCTTTCGTCTTCGCTATTCTTTGTATTTTGAAGCACGACATTTATTCACAATAATAGCTTTAATCTTCAAGAGTTTGTACATCTCCACATTTCTTAGATTTCCGTAAAATGCTGTTTACTCTATTTACGTATTCCTTCATTTATAATTTGTCCAATCATAGCTTAGGCTTTAGAATAACAACGCTGATGGTAGAACGATAGAGAAAAATGAGTTTGGATGTGGATGGAAGCTGTCGTGGCCTAATTTAATTTAAGTCAATAAACCCAATTACCTGTCATTAGGATGGATCTCCAGGAGGTGGGATGTGGGTATATGGACTGGATTGGGCTGGCCCAGGATAGAGACAGGTGGCGGACGCTTGTGAGTGCGGTAATGAACCTTCGGGTTCTGTGAAATACG
>Ga0123352_10005956_pt1 | contig 18532 bp, 23 predicted proteins | sample TergutLab28metaG_FD_89700 | JGI IMG/M metagenome (GOLD analysis project Ga0123352, IMG submission 89700) | Labiotermes labralis P1 segment gut microbial communities from Petit-Saut dam, French Guiana - Lab288 P1 | ecosystem: Host-associated > Arthropoda: Insects > Digestive system > Gut ... | reverse complement strand
TGGATCTCTCACAAGGTGGGGGGAACACAGGCTGAGGGTGTATGAGAATAGGGTGCTGATAAAGTTATCTGGGCTTAAAAGGGGAAGGTAACACAGGAATGAAGAACATTATATTATGAGGAGCCTCATAATCCCTACTCTTAACAAAATGTTGTTTAGGAGATCAAACGATGATATATATGGTGTATGTAGCATGTGTGGGCAAAGGAGATGAGCTTAGCTTTTCTTCCGGAAACCCAAACGGAAAAACACGATATATATAAGAGACAGGCATAGAAGGTTGGATAACATTAAACCAGATATTCAAGAAACAGGATGCAGGACATGGAATGGACAGATCTGGCTGAGGACAGGGACAATGTGGCAGGCAATAGCAAACATGGTGAATCTCTGGGTTTGATGAAATGTGCAGAGTTTGTCGGCTAGCCAACAAACAATTAGTTTATCTAGAAGGAATCTACTCCATGAATTTGTGTAAAGATAAACAAACTTGATGCATTCTTTTCACAAATATATCAAGCGGCATGGTGAACGAAACATAAAATCTATTCCATGTGGTTAAGCAATCAGTTGGCTACCTATCATAAGGTACTAAGTTTCCATTTCCTTATATTACTGAAGAAGTCCTGTTACTGTGTACACTCAATCACACAACACTCACCATGCTTTCCTCCGTAACACAAAATATTTCTTCAAGTCTCTGTACTAGAATTCTGGAACTCTTACTACCAGGAGGTGCAGAATCTTCAGTAACCGTAACTACTGCCTGACAAGAACTTGGTACAGTTCAAGACTTCCAGTAAGTGTATGTCCGCATTTCCCCTGTTCATAAAAGAAAACATACTGATCACATACAAGTTATTAAAAATGTCACATTACACAGAGTAACACATGTACATTTCTGTCAGACACTAACTCTCAACAATGCTACAATAAAATATGAATAGCAATGAAAACCCAAAACTGTCTGCTACAAAAATTTGTCAAAATTTAAATGAAATTTTACTGATACCAGAACTTGTTTATCTGTGCACATAATGGGCACAGGAAGGACATTAGAATATGCCAACCTATCATCTGTGTACTTCTAATTACACTGAGGAAAAATACACAGGGAAACATGTGGAAATAATTGTAGCACAGGATGCATCAACAGAAAATTCATTACAAAACAGAAAAATAACATCCTTTCACACTAACATTTACAGGTGACCCGACAGCTCACTGTGACAAGACGCTTACCAAAAACACAACCAACCAAACCTCTACATTAACTTCGGCCCACACATACACCGTTCAAAACAGCAAGCTACCGGACAGTGTCTCTCCAACACATATCGAGGTACCCCAATTTATGGGCTGTCTTAATATGTGCATAATGTGCACACAATATGTGGCACAGTGTTGAGAACAAGTTACCCCAGAATTCGGAAATACGCAGATAACAATGGACAGACTGGATCAGGTGGAAAATTTCGACTTTCAACTGCCGTGCCACGGCACATTTGTACGGCGCACATTATAACAGAGCCACACAAACTACATTCACAATTGGTGGGGCTCGTAACAGCTGTAATGTAACAAGTGGCCGGTTTATCGTGCAGCTTTGTTAACGGCATGGGTTTGCAACCGGCGGGCGTCATCCACAATAATTTAGCTGTTAACACACACCATTTATTTTTCCACGTGCGAAACGTGACCCAGTCCACAATAACGCGTGTGAGCCTTTGCCATAAAAAGGTTTCACACTCACGTTTCACTGAATCACGTGTCATTCCACTATTCAACCACAACGCCCCACTCCACTCTGAATGCTACACAACAGACAAAGGCTGCAACAAAACATGTGTAAATAACAGCATTCTGCTTAAGAAGATACAGTACCTTAAAATTCACGCACGTAATTGAATACAATTGCACACCTCACAATGACACACAAACAGAATGATATGGAAAAGCGTTGACAAACTGCAATGAAATGCGAAATCTGTAGTACAACACCACTTCTCACACACAACCTCACTGCTGGGCACATACCATGTAGTTGGTGGGCTACCAAATCACAGATTATCTAGTAATTATCGGCTAACTAAATGGCCATGGATTAAAGTTGGAGGCGGCATGTTTTGGTGGAGGAAATTAGCGCCACATACGGCACATACGCAGAACTAACCTACAAATTCCGACAGTAGAACTGTACGAATTTCTGTTGGTGTATAACACTACCAATAATTAAAAACCATTTTACGTGTACTTCATTACTACTACATAAATGTGAATAATGTACTGGAAGTAATAATAATAATAATAATGTTTGCTTGCGCACGGTGACATGGGCTAACTAAGCACTCACAGTGAATAATTTTTGCGAAAACCGCGAACGGAATTAATCTTGCAGCGTGATGGAGCAATGACAATCCGCTGGACTTGAAGTAGATTATTTATGATGAAAAATTTCGTGCATATATGGCCATCAACAGGAGCACTAGATGTTTAGTTGCAGCATATGCAGCACAACAGATTAGAAAAATCGCCAATACTTTCAAACTAATGTGAAGATCGCCTTCAAAACTAACAACACAATTCTACAGCTCACAAGACCTACCACAAAAATACGAATCCCACCACATGTCAATAGTGGAGTCTACTCCCTAACATGTAACGCATGCAGACATATATGTAGGTCAAACTAGGCGAAAGTTTGAAGCTACGTTATCAGGAACACATACGATACATAAAGACAACAAACCACAGTCAGCTTACGCTCTGAACACACTATAAAACCGACATGAATAAGGACCTATGAACCAAACGATGCACCTGCTAAAACCCATCAACAATACCTCTTCACTAATCCCCTATGAACAACTCTACATACAATCCCTCTACCAAGGAAAGAAAGCGATTCGCGAACAAGGACAAGGCGATCGGAAAACCCTGTTTGCACTGGCCATTGACCTTAACCACCCCCAACATGACAAAACCTGTCACACGACACCATCCAAACCGTACACACGACCTACACAGCGGCTCCACCCTCCTAAAAAGTCGATGATGTAAAATATATTTAAAATTAAAACAGACAATTATTTTAACCACACCACACAACTTTTGCCACTAATTAACCACCACACTAAACGCCACAATCCATGCAGAACTTTGAACACAACATACACACAACACTTAACACCTAACAACCTTTTACCACGAACCCTCACTACAACAACAAACCCCCACCCACAAGCAGGTGAGCCCAAACCTCCGGTTCCCGCACAACACTCCGATATTATACACCATAGACCACATTGGTAAATGCTTATATAACACGGCATACGGTCATTACAGACACGAATATTGTCTCATTCTTTACAGTGCAAAAAACAATATGCTGCAACTAAACATCAAATGCTCCTGATGATGGGCATATATGCCCGAAACATGTCGAGCTAAGGATACTTCAAAAACTTACCTTGTTGCATCGAGTTGACATTTCACATTACTTCATGATGAAGATGCACGGTCCAACAACCCTCAAATTTACAACATGAAACACTGTTTTGATACGACTTGTACCTTGATACCGAACTGCTATATGCTAACGTAGTTCACCATGTGGGAACAGCAAAGAGAAGTGTCGTGACTATCGGTTCGCATCCCTCATTTGATCAATTCTCCAAATCTCTAGTGCACAAAAAGTGCCATTCAGCTCCCATATACAGTGGGGCAAAAGTAAGTATACAGTATATAGTTAATTACTGTATACCTACTTTTGGCCTATCCTGTATATGAACGAGTCCCAACATTTTGAATGATTGAAAAAATAGTGTAGTACCAAAAAGAACTTCAAGATCTTTCACGGAGTTGGTATGAATTATAACGAATATTGTTAATAAGACTAATTTGTATTAATTTCCCTTGTAAAGTTGCTGACTTTTGTTTTGTCAGTAATAAGTTAGCAGCACACCAACCGCGAATGGAAACCAAGTTGGGTCGTAGAAGTGCACTGCCAATTGCAAACTTGGTGCGAAAAATATTCATATCGTTAGCAAGCAAAAATATAATAATAATAAATTTTCATTTAATAGTTCCAGCTTAAGAATGCAAAATTCAATCACAAATTTAGAAACAAACAATTACAACACAAATTACAAAACTAAACACACAGAACACCAGAAAATAATAAAAAAGAACTGGATTTATTACTGAAATTTTATCATAATATTGATAAATAATTAAAGCTGTAGTGAAAGGAGCTACTGGTGTAAAATCTGAAAATTCTTGTTTACTGAATATATACTAACACACCAAATTTGCAGATGTTGCGAGCCTAGTGGAAGGGAAGTTTCTGCATGCTATGGAAAACGGTGCAATTTTTAATAGTACGGCAAGGTATCTACGGTCTAATATTATCAATCCAGGAAGTTCAAGATTATGATCCTATGAAAGTGGGAATGTAAAAAAGCTGTCAAGGTTATGCCTCCTGTATCATAAAGTGTGCAACTTTAGAAGATAAAGTACATAAATGTAGCTGTAAGAATATAATGAAAAAAAGCAACTGAAGCATACAGCTGCAGACTTCTGTTGCAAGTGTTCCAGGCAATTGGCATTAGCAGTCATAATGTTACTGCATGCAGATGAGGCACATCCTTACTCAGGACTAACTGGGGTGTAATATAACAATAAGGAGCATTCAGTGGAACAAGAGCGGGTCTAAATACATACAATTCCCAATATTTTAAGACAGTACATAGTAAACAACACACTGTACATTTTTCAGTATCCAGATTCATAGTCAGTAGTACACCAACCACAAATGGAATCTATGTCAGGTTGTGGAAGTGTACTGTCAGTTGCAGATCTTATGGAATGAGGAAATTGAAGTGTCTGCAAACAAAAATATTTTGAGTGCTTAATAGAATGGCAAAGCAGAATAAAAAATAAATAGGGCCCAAGGACAGATCCTTGGAGAACACCAGAAACCACAGCAGAGGGTGTTGAATATATACTGTGGATTGATACAAACATAAACACTTGTTACATAATGCAACTAACTGATTTAACTGTCACAGAGACTGTAGGCACTGAGCTTACATAAAAGATGTGCATTACGAATGACAGCAAAGGAACTGCTGAAATCTAAATGGCATCAACTTGTTGTTCCAAAAAACTATTCGAGTTATACAATCAGAAATATAACAAAATGGTAATAGTAAATTTGTACTACTTGATGATGATGATAATAGTAATAATAATAATGCTCAGTCCACTTACTCACTTTTCATATCCATTCCTTATCCTTTGCAGCTCAGTCCACACTCTATAACAAATAATCTACATCAACTCCTCTCCCTGTCCTATTCCTTCCTGTCAGTGGCTGGTTGATGGCTGTCTTACTGCTGTAGATGTTTTTTCCCACTGTGGGAAAATTAAAATTTTCATACATTCTCCAACATTTAATAATTTCATATGACTTGACAAAAACCAGGGACATTTGGCATCCTAAACTCAATTCTTTGGGACAGCAGGACAGAGCTTTTCAACCCATGAAAATGGGACGAATGGGATCCCTATGCACAAAGCCCACATAATTCATGTGCTGTCCTAAGTAGTCATCACTATTGTACATCCTCAGAAATAGTAGGTGATGGCCCAGCGGAATGAAGTGGTATAAAAAATAGATTTGCCAGAGGTAATAAACATTTACTTTTATAGCCATCAGCCTCCTCTCCACCCAGGTAGAAAGAAACCGGACGAACGGAAATTACCAGCATATTTTTCTAATCTATTCTTTAAATATTAGCAATAAGTAAATAAAATATTCTACTGTTTTAGTATTTGTAGAGTACTTATATGTGTGGGAAATTGGCATTGAAATAATACACTTCAGCAAGTCACAAACTTTGATGAAGACTCCATCGTTTACTCCTCTTGTAAAGTACACCTGTTATTTCAGTCAGCACAACAGTAACCTTTATTGGAATACTATCATCGACATGTTGAGTTTCATCTTTCTTGATCATCAGGTCAGAAGTTTGTATGTGAAAGAAGTGAGTGTCCACACGCAAGAGCGCGCGTGCATATACAGAGAGTGGTGCAGCCACACTGGTTGGCAGAATGCAAAATGACTAATTTAAATGAAGAAAATTTATTTGATGTGCTCAAAAAATTTTAATCTACTGATCCAAATCAAAGTACATTGAATAAACTGTTGTGATCTTTAAATTCATGATTTCTCTTATGAACGGCCATTATGTGCGCCAAGCGCCACAAACATAGTCATGCCACTGTTCTGATAAATACCAACTCAGTATCACATCAGCTGTTATGGAGTGCTCAAGGGCACAGATGTTAAATCTAGTAGTTGGATCAAATGAAAGTTAAGAACACTATAGTGGACCATTTTTCATCCACCTGACAATCAACTGACCCCTACATCAATCAATCAATCAGTCTGCCCTTCCAAACATCCACAACAATTAATGGAGCAAATCCAATTTATGGATGTATATAAAAATCATTCAGCATTTCGATAACATACTGTATAATATTTTTCGTGCTCATTTATGTAGGCTACTTAACTACATTTCCATAGTGATAACACTTAGGTTGGCCTAGGCCTGGTTATATCTACATAATGCAGAACAAATTTCATTAAACACTAGAAGCCCACAACACACAATCAGGTCTTAAAATATGGTTTAGGAATTCTTTTCTAACTGTGTATCAAAAACTAACATTTTTACGCAAACCAATTACTGTGTTAAACAGAAAATTCCCACCTACAATAAATTACAGACATTTTATAGGACTCTGTTACAACAGTTTTTATTCAGAAAAAATATTCCACAAAATGGAACCCTTAATTGCATTACCGTATGACACAATTATTTACACCATTTCGTTATTATTGTGCTGAAAGCAGCTGGTGCTAGTAACAGATTTTCATCATTGATGAAAAGTATTATCAACAGATGGACATCTGCCTACTGAGAAATTAGGTGCTGGGAAGCAAAACAGTTAACATTGTGCAGCAGTCCATAGCATAATGGTGATTTATGTAACAGGGTTTTGTCTTTACAACAAGCAGAAATGTTTGTGGAACTTCCTCATTAGGATACTGATGGCATGAATTTTGCTAGTGGAGTAAAATTCTTTAATCCTGGCACCCATGGAAACTGACAGGTACCAAACCATCCAACATTCTGATTACCCAACAATACCTATAATTACCAAAGTTCTTACAGATATTTTCTGTTACTGTTTCTAAACTTAGGCTGTAAAATTAAACATAGGAGTGTTCACTTTGTCTATCTGCTGCTGGTTTAGTGTCATTAGGTACCTTCTTTTTTGGGATGGGTGGCAGTCAATTTTGCAGTTACTACTGTGATGCTGACCAGAGGAGATAGTAGATCAGGAGTCTTCATAGCTGAAGAAGCTGATGGAATTGGAGACAATGGGTCAGGAATTAACATATCAGTCGATGTAGGGACACTGCTGGTGGCCTTTATGGAGAATTTACAGGCTTGGATACTATTCCTTAGCTACAGAAGTATCAGAATTTTTGCAGGATCAGCATTCATATTAAAGGAATTCTACTGTAAATGGAGATTTTAAAATATAGAACACAACCAAACATCAATGTGAAATTTCATGTTCCAGTCCCATTACTTGTTACACAGTATATATGCCTCATCTAATGAAGCAAATCAAATGATTGTCATTCACATTCCTTGATTATTACTATTATGCATGTGAATATGGGTTGTCTGTGGACACACTAAACTGAATGCCTTGTTACACACATCACAAGTATCACGGTGCTCACCACCAAGCAAGTGTTTGTCTCATGAGATGGCTCTGTCGACAGAATGCGTTTTTACATAGTTCACAGCTATATGTACAGTCACCTCTTATGTATGTTTTGATGCTTTATAAGACCGTTCTTTCGACTGAATGGCTTTCTACACACTGCACAGGTGTAAGGGTGCACACCACTATGTATGCGTCGATGTGTTACCAGATGGCTAAGTTGATTGAATCCCTTATTACAAACTGCACAGGCACAGGGGTGCTCACCACTATGTATACATGTGGTGATGTGTTATCAGATGGCTAAGTTGATTGAATCCCTTATTACAAACCATACAAGCATTGGGGCGCTCACCACTATTTATGTGTGTGTTGATGTGTTACCAGATAGCTAAGGTAATTGAATCCCTAATTACAAAATGCACAGGCATAAGGGCACTAACCACTATGTATGCGTTGATGATTTATAAGATGGTTCTTTGCATGGAATTCCTTATTACACACATCACAAGTATAACGGCGCTCACCTCTATGTATGCGTTCATGTCTTATCAAATTGCCCGATTGATTGAATCCCTCATTACACACTGCACAGGCATAAGGGCACTCACCACTATGTATGCGTTGATGTCTTACCAGTTGGTTATGTTGACTGAATCCCTTATTACAAAATGCACAGGCATAGGGGCGCTCACCACTATGTATGCGTTGATGTGTTATAAGATGGTTACGTTGATTGAATCCTTTATTACAAACTGCACAGGAGTAGGGGCGCTCACCACTATGTATGCGTTGATGTCTTACCAGTTGGTTATGTTGACTGAATCCCTTATTACAAACTGCACAGGCATAGGGGCGCTCTCCACTATGTATGCGTTGATGTGTTACAAGATGGCTACGTTGATTGAATCCTTTATTACAAACTGCACAGGAGTAGGGGCGCTCACCACTATGTATGCGTTGATGATTTATAAGATGGCTCATTTTACGGAATGCCTTATTACACACATCACAAGTATAAGGGCGCTCACCGCTGTGTACAAGTTGATGCTCTATCAGACCGCTCGAACGAATGAATCGCTTATTACACACATCACACATATAAGGGCGCTCACCACCATGTATACATAGATGGCTTTTAAGATTACCCTTTTCACAGAATCCCTTGTTACACACTTCACAAATATAAGGGCGCTCACCACTATGTGAGCGCTGATGTCTTGTAAAACTACTCTCGTTATAGAATGCCTTGTTACACACATCACAAATATAAAGGCCCTCACCACTATGTAAGCGTTGATGTTTTGTAAGACTACCTTTTTCACAGAATCCCTTGTGACACACATCACAAATATATGGGCGCTCACGATTATGTAGGTCTTGATGTCTTTTAAGACGACTCTTTTCACGGAATCCCTTCTTACACACATCACAAATATAAGGGCGCTCACCACTATGTACATGTTGATGTGTTATCAGATAGCTCTTTTTACTGAATGTCTTGTTACACACTTCACAGGTATGTGTACGCTCACACCCATGTATGTCACAGGAATATCTGCATTCAGCACTGTGTACATGAAGTTGTTCTTTCTGGTTATCCTGGTAAAAACACAAGGGTTAAAATTCAGTATACTTTGTGATAGAAGGAACAATTATTTTTATAGCAAATGAATATATAAAATAAAAATCTATTGCCTTTTAAGAACTGCGTTATTTACAACACTGTGTTAGATGATGAACAATTTTTTGTACAATATCTTCTTCAAACGCAACACCAGCTTTTATATTTATGTCCCACTTATTTTATAGTGCCCTATGAAATGCATCCTGGACCATTCCTAATACAAATAACAAAAGTTAAACAAAAATATTTTCAGCACAACAATTAATCAGCACACACCATAAAAGACTGCAAGCTGTTTTCACAGGTTGTTTTGAATGGATGAATTACATGTACACACAATGGTTCGGGCCCACACATTTTCCAAAAACCTTTAAGTCTTCTCAAAAACCTTCATGTCATAACAGTGACATAATGGAAATTCACAATCTGAATGTTAGGCATTGCCTGGCTGTTGCAGTGCACAAGATGTGAAAATATTAGCTACCAAATCACCCAGAGCTACATGTTGCTTGCATCGATAGGGACATTTGAAAGGCATATATATATATATATATAGGAGTCTGTACACATTTAAATCCGAACTGTTTTTATGGAACCAAATAAACAGGACACATTAAGTGAGTCAAAATGTGTTGCATGATATCAGAAGTATGTGCACATCATAGGCTGCCTAGCAAGCAGGTATGTACCTAGAGCCTGGCAGCTGGTCAAAATGACGTCTACACCTGTACCTAGGTATACCAAATAGGCTGAGTCTAAAGGATAAAATCCTATTTGTCTACTGTCTTTCACACAGGTAATTATGCAAACACTGGTGACCAGGAATATCAGGAGTGAGCCACTACGGTATGTCTCATATACCTATACCAATCTGCCTAAAAACTGGGAAGTCCACAGAAACCACAATGCACTATGTGGTTCCACATACAGAGTGTTTCATGACTTGTGGACATTACTGCAGGAGGTGATTTCCTAGATCTTTGTGATCAAAAAAGTTCATGTAAACACGTGTCCGATTTTGGACGGTTACGGAGTTATGGACATTTCATAATTCCCATAGACGCCCTTGTGCGAACCGCATTAAGGAACTAGCTGGCGGGTGATGTACTCAGGTTGGAGGCTTATCTTTTGTGTTGCAAGCATTATTTTTGCCACGTGACTTGCCCACCCAGCTGCAAACAGCCCAGTTTCCGTATCACGACACTTCAAGTATATTTAAGGAATGGGGGTTAGGCAGGGTTGATGGATATTCGCCTGGTGAGTGTATATTGCATGATCCAGCTATTACTACGTGTTCAAAAACCCTTAACACTTACATTGCAGTGACTGTACCGGCACCTGATGTTGAGAACAGTACGGCGATAGTTTCGTAAAGGTGTGGGCGGTAGAAGCGACGGTGTAGAGTTATTCCCGTACATATTCTCATCTCGGTGCGTCTGTTACATTCACGATGCCATTTACATTTTCATTTGCAGAAAATGCAGATATCATCTACGTGTACAGTTTCTGTGACGGTAATTTACTTCAGGCCGTAGCTGAATATCGTTTTCCGAACCGTAGAATACCAACCCGAAGAGTGTTTACTCGAGTTTACCAGACATTGCGAGATACCGGTACACTTCCCGGCATTCGCATTGCAGTCGAGCGTGATGTTAATGAAGGTGTCGATCAAGAAGAAGGCATTGTTCAGATGGTACAGTTCAGTCCATGTGCGAGTACGCGAAGAATTGCGAGACGCCTTCGTGTTCTCCACACGAGAGTGCAGAGAACACTGCATGCAGAGGGCATGTATCCATACCACGTGCAGCGAGTGCAACATCTCGGACCTGGCGATTTTGCCGAAAAGCTGGAATTTTGCAAGTGGATCAATGGCAGGTGCGAGTTGCATCGTTAAGCCTGTTTACTGATGAATCACGATTCAATCACGATGATGTCAATAATACACACAACTCTCATGTGTGGGCAGATGAGAATCCCCACGCCACTGTGGAAAGCAACTTTCAAAAACGTTTTAGTGTCAATGAGTGGTGTGTAATTCTGGACGATCAGCTGATTGGTCCTTTCATCTTGGAAGGTCGTCTTACAAAAGAGGAGCGCCTCAGTTTTTTCCAGGAGGAATTGCCCCAAATGTTGGAGGATGTGCCTTTAAATAAACAAGGTCGTATGTATTTCCAACATGACGGAGCTCCTCCTCATTCTTCACATTAAGTTAATACTTCCTGAACTATCAATTCCCTGGGCGATGGATTGGACGTGGCAGTCCACACAATTGGCCAGCCAGGTCTCCAGACTTAAGCACACTGGATTATTGTGTGTGGGGATGGATGAAAGAAAGAAGTGTGAAGGTGGTAACATGAGATGAATTGCTTAGTCGCATTTTGGATGCCACAGACCACATCAGAAACAGCCAGTGGAATCTACGAGCAACCCGCGCAGTTCAAAACCGAGCGGCAGCCTGCATTGCGGCCGGTGGTGGCATTTTCGAAAACCAGCTTTAAGCACAGATCAGTTCAAATTAAAGGTAATTTCACGAAGTTAGCTTTACATTTATACTTTAAATGTATCATGCATTATGTTGGTTTATTATTTTGTTCTGTTTATTGTGAATAATCGTTACCTTCTATTCTAGGTTTCAGGCGGTCATAACTCCGTAACCATCCAAAATCAGACACATGTTTATATGAACTTTTTTGATCATAAAGACCTAGGAAATCGTCTCCTACTGTAATGTCCATAAGTCGTGAAACACACTGTATACAGGAAGCAGTGGAAAACAAAAAGTTACACTTGAGATTTCCTATATATTGAGGGAGCATCTGATAGCATTTAATGTGACAAAACAAAGGCTGCCAAATGGCACGGGCTTAGAGACACCCTAGCAATGGATTGGCTCTGTGCAGGGTGGCAGAAAAATTCAGCCACATTTGCAGGAGAACAGCACAGGGTGTGTGGCCAACTGCTGCATGCAGTGGAGCAGTTTGTTACCACATAGCTGTAAAGACAGGTTGTAGACAAATTCATAGAGGGACTAGGGAATAGCTGTAATAACTTCTGTATGCACTAATACTCATTAACTAAACATTCCCAAATACTGTATCACAGCTTGTTTAGGAGACTATGAGTATGGAAAAACAGTGGTATGTTAAAAACCAATTATCAGTTGATCCACAAAAGATTCAGCACCTGGATCAATATCTTATATGTGGGATCATCTCACATATCCAGAAATAATCCTATCCACACAGCAGCTCCCTCTCCTCTTTCTGCTCATCATACTAGACTTTCCACTGTACCAGACGGCAACATGCTCCAGAGTAAAACTACAAGACAGACTGTAATCTGCTACTTCACCAACCAACAAACCAACTGGTAGTTTTTTACCTGACCACTTCTACAAGTTCTGCTGAATAACCAATTGCAAAGCAGGCAGAATGGCAGAAGCACGTGATAAAAGTCGGCCTGCCCAGGCTCCAGACAGCATTCCACTGCTCATCCGAAAGGAGCAAGCATCACGAAAAGCAGCAAAGGCATTCACTTCTCATCACAAAAAGGAGTAAGCATTTACACTACAGTAAAAGGAGTAATATTGTATGACTGCAAACCCGCGCTGCCAACACCAAACGGAGTAGCGAAGCAGTGCAGTAAGTTGACACCCAGCTCAACTGTAGGACCTGCCACTCGCAGCATCATGAACCCACTCGACTAGCACAAGAGCTGTTTCCTGACAGAGCTGTGATGTGCCTGAATCATCACGACGCATCCCACTACGCATTTCCATGAACCACACCGCTGGAGTGACAACTGCAGCTGACACAAATTAAATTATAGCCCCTCCCACTACACTAAAACAGACTTCTTTCCACACGACCAAGACTGCAATATGTATGTATTTACTTTAGATGTTATTCTGTGACAGCCTCTCCTACATTAACCCATATATGAAACTCGGTCACTTAGGGCAACTCTGTTAGCAGGACACTGATCATTTTTCAAAGTGTGGGGCTGCCAAATGCATGAACATAAGGGCTGGAGGGGGCGAAGAAATAAAAGAAAGGAAAAAAGAGATTAAGTATGTTCAAATTGAATGGGTCACCACTCTGCACGACCTCCTTGCATTCTATTCTGTTCTATTCTATAAGCATATTAAAGACACTGACAAAGCCTTGAAAGAAAAACAGTTTTGCTAACATCTTGTAAACATGGACAGAAATTCCAACTAAACTGTGCTTTATCATGACTTCCTGATACAAAGGGAACAGCTAGCTGAAAGTACCCAGACATATACGAAATGCTATGCTGAATCAGTGTCTTTAGAACAGTACATCACTGGTCCCCATTCACAGCCCAAAGAAATGCAGTCCACATTTTCCAAACTACTCCTTCAAAATAAATACATTTCAATATTTTCCTTCCAATTACCCTTCAGCATGGGGGCACTTAAAACCCAATTAACCCTTAGCCTACTAATGCCGTATATATATATATATAAATATATATATATATATATATATATATGGAGCTCCTAATAAAGCCAGAAATGGTAACATCGTATATTTATGGACCTACGTTTGGCAACGCTGAAAGCCATCTCTTTCTATTTGCTGCACAATGTTTCAACACAGAATCGATGCAGAGTCGTTTCCTGTGTCACAGTTGTGTGTAAACACTTTACCATCTAGCTAGGTTACCCTAATACAAAATACTATGGCTAATCTGACAAGGGGTGTAGAAGGATTTGGCCATAAACTGTATATGGACAACTTTTTTTCCTCCCCTAACCTATATTATGACTTGGCACAGAAGAAAATTTTCTGTTGTGGGACAGTTAGGCTACACAGAAAGGGCATGCCCATGGACCTCAAACCCATGACACTGAGATTGAAACGTGGTGACATTCGAATAAGGACAAGGAGTAACGTGACAGCTGTGGTGTGGAAGGACAACAGAGACGTGTGCCTCCTGATAAACATTCACGATCCACCCAGAGAAGGCAATTATCGTGATGAACACGGGAATGCAATAAAGCCGGCAATTATGGTGGATTATAACCGTCACATGGGGACTGTTGACAAGGTGGATAGGATGGCCAATAGCTACAAGGCCAGCCGCCAAACATGGAAGTGGACAATTCCACCTGTTAGACCTGGCCTTGACCACAATGTAAGTAAAAAAACATGAATATTTACAACTTTTTAGAAAAGTGTGTTCTCCATTATGCAATAGGGACATTATAGCATTTTTAAGGCACCCTGAGCAATATCTGATCCCTGCCCCACAAACTGCTTTTTGTTTTACAAATTTAGCTTGCTTAGTACTTGAAATAATCAAGATTTTTAAAAGCATGCGCATAATTTAAATACCCCCGCAGAATAATTCGGCGTGCTGGGATTTACAGATGGGATTTAAAACGGTATGCTAAGGGTTAATACTGTGATGTGGGAAGGTTTTTCTACAGGTTACTTAAATTTTGAGCTAAATTGTGCAGGAGTCTATTCAAAATAATGTAGTTTTGTTAATAGTGGTTGGATTTCGATGAAACTTGAAACAAAACATTTAGGAATGTTCAAGCTTTTCAAATATCCAATCAAATCTTACCTTAAAAATTTAATTTGGTGTGAAATGCCTTGAAACATTCTTCAACACATAGGGCTGCTTCACATTCCGGGCACTAAAACACCGTGTCCTTCTTCTATTGTTTTTGTAACACGCTACACACCTCTTTGTTCGCCTGGCCTTTTTTTTCTGTCGGTGGTATTCTTTCTGGAAAATGTCTTTCAAAAAGTCGTGGCACATTTTTGTATGTGGAATGATGGCCTTGAAATTTCCTGACACTTTGACTTCCATGTTCAGTGAGCAGTGCCTGTACCAGTTCTACTCTGAATTTAAAATGGTCTATTTTGGTCTGTCCTAAATTTGTGCAGCATATTATCATACAGTTTAGAACTGTAATATTGAGTGATCTCCTAAACAGTTTTATGTACCATTTACTCATTTTCTTTCTTTCCAAAAGATAGGGTTGAAGAAGATGGTCTTTTAGATCAACTCCACCCATTTTTTCGTTGTAATCTAGAACTGATACAAGGCTTTTGCTTTTCCTGTCTACACTTCGTTAGCTTCATTCTTGTTTCCTCTCCATGGTAAGTTGGTATCATTGTCACTTTTTTTTTGTCTTTCCACTTCAGAACGGACACCGATCCTGAACGTTGAGATAGCAATTCTCTTTCTTTAGCTTCTTCTCTTTCACTCTTTGTCGAAAGTCTTTCCCACTAAGATGCAGGGTTCCAACACAGTCAGTTTTCAAGGACTTTAGCCTTTGAGTCAGAGCTGGCAAGTTATAAAAATTGTCCAACCACATTTTGAACAATTTAAGACAATGAGTTTCGTTTTGGGCCTCATTTTGAGGCCCACAGTTATCAACAAACTGTTCCCTTTGCCCTACATAATTCGTCATGTCCTCCCACGTAAATGTAGCACTCGAAGCAGTAGGTGCACTGGATGCAGCAGCACATTGCAAATCTTAACTTTCATTATCACCACATTCCGAAACAATTACCTCAACTACAGTCAAATCATCGGTCCCACTTGAGTCATCATTGTCACTACAATTAGTCTGATCAGAAGCTGTAAGTACCTCTAGTAAACTTTGTTCAATCTCATCCTCCAACAAACCCTTCCTACTTGACACCATCATTGCAACAGACTGCAGCTTCAAACGAAATCCAGACCCGAAAATAGCGGTGAAGAAACAAACAGTCTGTTGATATATGAGGGTGATGTCACACATCCTTTCAAAGCTACGTAACTCAGGTACGTGACGACAGCGATTACATTCATTTCCTGTTTCATTTCACTGTTAGATGGACGCATAAAACCATCTGTGAAATTAGGGACCGTAAAAAGAAAACCCAAAATCGAGAGCATAGAAAAAATGAACAAATAATTTCTAGCAACTGTCTCCCACACCATAAGAGAGCCAGCTGATTCACGAACAAGCATGAAGCAGCCCAATTACATTTGCCCCCTATGTTTTCGAGATATACACGAATGAGTGAGAGCGTGCAGCATGATGAGCAGTGCTCGTCACTCCATGCTGAAGGGTAAATTGCTACGACTTCCTAAATCTCTTCGCTTTAGGATTGCAATCCATATTGCAAAAGCTATATGTCACCCACAACATAATAATAAATAAATGGACTAAAAGCATGGAAAAAGAAAAACACACACACACACACACACACACATGCTCGCGCGCACGCACATACATGCATGTGCGCCTGCTCACACACACATATCAAAGCCTCACCTCATGTTTTGTCTTGATTGGTGGAAATATTATAGGTTCTGGAATTTCATCCTTCATATCTATGGCCTCTTCAGCTTTAATACTCACTTCTTCAGTTCCATCAACATCACATTCCACACATGTATCAAAACAGGAACAAGTTCCATATTCCCCGCAACATATGCAGTTCTGTAACACCACCACACAAATCATTGTTGCCTTATGTCATCATATGAAACAAGACACATCTATTGCCAGCATTTCACACTGCACAAAACTGGTAAAAGCTGTTTGTTTGGGTTTTCTATATAAACAATTTAAAAACATAACCAACAAACAACCTCCTTGGAGAACTCTTCTGCCTCATACAATTATAGCTGCTCCACTAGTCAAGAAATTCCTGGCCTCTTAGGAAACCTAAAGGGTAATTACAGTTATAAAAGACAGCATATTTAAATGTGAACACAATATTCACTGTATCAATATACCAACGAAGTTGTTTGTGCACTTTGTTGGAGATTACAATGTACAGGGGAACCCTCCATTCACTCTTATCATGAAAAAAAAATATCGCTATAGAATCTCCAGCATCCCTCTATTCCTAACTCGCTCCCACATCAAATATTCTCTTAAACACCCTGTACTTCACACGGTCAATCTGTGTTCATCTCTTGACATAAGATACAAAATTTTACACACACACAAAACGGTAGGAACAATGTCACTTCCATAGATGAGTACATGCAACATTCTGAACTGAATGGTAGCAAGTATTGCCTGAACTTATTCCTCTGTTTTTTTCTTTTCCAAGTTCATGGCCCTCAATTTTTGTTTGGATTTAACATATAATAAACAAGGCTTATGACAAAGTGACCGCAGTACTTCACAAGCAATGTGACATAAAATACAAATTGCTCAAGATTTTACAATAAAAACTGCTCAAAATCCATTCTCCACAACCCAACTCTTGCAGAAATATAGACAAGCAGAGAAACCAGAAATCCTTAATATTTGTTAAATGTGAACAACACTAAAAAAATAGACATAAACCTAACTTAGGTTCCATCGTTATTACTTCAACTGCCACTGGCTATTGATTCTCCTTCTCTGCTACTTCAGAGACTTCAAGGGAAAAAGCTATATTCTGAAAAGACTTCGTGTAATTCCTGTCATGATTAGAAAAACATCGAATCCAAACCTCCCACCTCATTTTATTATTACTGACTTTTGTATTATCTTCAAATCAGCATTGTGCAGCACAGTCAGTACACTGACTAGGATATAAGCTGGAAGATATGGGGTTCAAATCTTGGAGGGTGCATGATAACTATCCCTTCTCCAAAATATCCAAACCAGCTGCAGCACCCACACAGCCTCCAACTCAATGAAAACCACAACTTTTTCTCTGGCAGTAAAGTAACCAGTGCACACAGTCTGACCACTCATATATGTCTCGCCCCAAGTTTAAAAATCAGTGCCGCTATACCTCCACTCAACCTGTCTCCCTCCATGGCACAATATTGCAACAACTTTATTGTACCATTACCTCCCACCTATCTACAGCTCTCACAAGTGGTGACATCCTTTCTGCCTTATAAAGGATCATTTCCATACATTACTTAACTCCTACATGCACACTACATGCCCAATTTATATCTTCTTCACTGATCCAATTACATTAACATTATGAGCAGTTCCAATAACAGACATCATTATACAATTTTCTGTGCAATTCTCTTATTAACTCCCTCTATAGGTCAGATATTCTCCTGATAACTTATTTCTCAAAGTTCCTAAAACCACGTTACTCCTTC
>Ga0123352_10005955_pt1 | contig 18533 bp, 12 predicted proteins | sample TergutLab28metaG_FD_89700 | JGI IMG/M metagenome (GOLD analysis project Ga0123352, IMG submission 89700) | Labiotermes labralis P1 segment gut microbial communities from Petit-Saut dam, French Guiana - Lab288 P1 | ecosystem: Host-associated > Arthropoda: Insects > Digestive system > Gut ... | reverse complement strand
TGTTAATATTATGAATCTCAGTATTGGATGTAAACGTTTCTGGTTTTGTAATAAGAATTTCATTAAAGATAGGACATATTGAGAAGTTATAGTCAATATTCCCAATGACTGAAATAGTTGTTTGCAGGAAGTTTTGGGCCTAGAACCGGTCATAATTCTTACTATTTTCTTTTGAGCCAAAAATATTTTATAGCTCTCTGAGGAATTTCCCCAGATGATTCCATCATTTATTACCAAATGAAAGTAAGCGAAATAAATCATCTTAAGTGTGTTCAAGCTGCTAAAGGAGTACATGGCTCTGACAGCATAACAGGCCCTACTCATTTTGGTAGAATTTTAGCAACATGATTTTTCCAATTCATATTATTGTCTAATTCTAACCCCAAGAATCTGATATTTGTAACCTCATTGATTAAGTAATTATCAGTGGGACATTGTTGCTGATTAGTGCAAAATTTTACCATATTTGTTTTTTCCCTTATTTAAGATTAATCCATTGAATTAGAAACAATCAGAGATATAATGTAGTGTAGAATCATTTTTTGTTTGCAAATCTTTCAAGTAATGGCATAACTTGATTTTAAATAAAACCTGTGTTGTGTTGAGAGAATAAGTGCACTGCGTATCTTACGTAAATTCTACGAAGTTACTTAAATGTGCTAACTTGGCTTTGTAGTCTAATACAAAAACATATGTAGCGACTAACAAGCTCTACGTTTCCACGCCTGCTATGAGCATATGCAGGAGTGGGTAAAAATATAATTAACTTCATGGTTTTCCTTATTTGGATCAGCCAACTGTGTCCATGGGACCAAAAAATATGCAATGGCTGCTTCCTTTTATATTCTTTCAAATTTTTTCCTTCACAAATGATACCACTGAACACCGCATAATCCACGCCATCGAAAAATCGTTAAATATCAGCCAATTATGATTGCATATGGATGTATTCTGATATTCTTTGTGATAAGCATCCACTTCACAGGCCAACATACCAGTACTCCAAATTTCACAGCCGAAGTTTGATACAGCTCTGTGAATCTTAACAGTACAAAAATTGCCGTCTTTTCCTACAGTGAATGATTAGTACAATCTATAATGCTTGCATCGAGAAGATTGCCCCAACGGATTATGCTGTGTGCAGCATGATGTAACCATGCCTTATCTACACAACAGTGAACAGTAATTTATAAGTTACAAAATTTTAAGGCATTCAACTTCACAAAATTAGACTTCACATAACAATCGAAACTCAAATTGAAGCCAGGAAGGTGGGTGGTATGCTGAATTACATTGCGGATGATAAAATATGAAGGCAAATGTCCACCTCTGTCACCAGAATGCAGGGGGGGGAAGGAAAAAAAAAACTGATATGAAGATATCCAACCATTCCCCTGAGGACAGGTACAGCTCATATTGCAAAAGGCCAACTGGAACATCTGCATAGGATACTCAGTCTTGATCATGTTGCCTGTATTCATCTGGCTCATGACAATCTGCTAAAGCACTTTGCATATAATTTGGGTTCCACACAATGCATGTGGAATCTGGATATGTTGCAGCCTTCTTACCTTTCACTTGTCTATATTGAACCTTCCTTTTATCACAGTATACCGCAACTTCCACATAAAACGGTCAAGCCCAACCTGTAACAGGCCATTAATGACCCTGAGAGGTGTTGGTGGTAAAATTATAGCTCTTTTCTTTAACCTTAGCAGTAGATTGGGGTGGGTGGTTAACAACACACCAGCTGCTTTACCTCCAGGAAAGATCCAGTAAGCATTGTGCAGCAGCCCCAAAAAACCCTTCTCTATGCAAAAAATTTCACCCCCACCAGGAATCAAACTCCAAACTGTCCAGCCCATAAGGCAGTCACTAAACATACTGTCCTGACCCACCCACAATTGTTCACAATGAACATGCTGCTCAAGCCATATCCATTGAAATCAGGCCATTTGTAATTAATTATCCCCATTTGTATTTATCTTCTCTTACCAGTTAAGACACTTCGAAGGGTAAATACCGAGGACACTGGACAACTACCCACAGGTATACACCAGTCATCAAATGAGTATCAGGATATTAAACTTTTTTTTTTTGGAATGCAGCAAATGAATATTTCACATTAAAAAGATCAAATACCACTACCTCAGTACCATGAAATGAGACAGTAATCATGAAGACAATGGGAGGAAAAATCGTTATTTAATGCAGTGCCACTCCAAACCATTTTACAGCAAAAAAACCAAAGACAAAAACAACACATTACTTCAGAGGCTGCCACACCATACCTGAATTTCATGTGTTGCAGTTCAGCCTTTAATGCACTGCAAATTTCTGTAAATGCAAACTGTGCTATTTTCTCCCCAAACAAATGTTTTCAGGCTGGGAATGCCATACCTGCACATTTGAACACTCACCATTTTTCACATTTATTGAAACTATTTTCCATACATGAATCACACAAATTGCAAATTTCTATTTATGCAACACAGTTACGAGAATACCATCTACACGTGCCATTTACAGGTTCAAATTATTTAACAAATGCGTTTGAGATTAAAACAACAAGTTACACCACCATCATTATTTAACCAATTAAGGTCTTATCTGTTTAACGGCTTTCCTTACCACATCACCGTCTGTACAATGCACACACATTCTCTTTTATTTAGCCTTAATTACCGCGTAGGCTACTGTAAACAGTGACTTGATTAAAACATTATGCGTCTCAAATGTAACATCATGATTAAAACATTGTGTGTCTCAAATGTAACATCAAACACTTTGATAACTCTGTTACAGAGGACCAGCTACCTCCATCTTCAGTGTATCCCCTCTATTAGCACTTGGCATCATATACCAACCTCACATCCCAAAAATTACATTTTACACAGAAATTTGTATATTCAGCCTTAGAGGCTGATGGTTATTTTAAATAAGAACTTACACAAATTTTTAACACATATTTTCTATGCAATAAAAAGTAAATATTCGTATCACTATGTGTAACTCCACCGGAACATAAAATTAAGAACACGGCTGACCAACAACTCTTTTAAGTCCGACAAATACTACCTTGCTCAACAATAAAAGTTGCCTCCTAAAAACAATTAACTCGGTTACTTGCAAGATATAACTGGGACAGAATGTAAAATACATACATGCTTAAGATTATATGCCACCTTGACCATTAATATGTAATCAACTACATATACATGATTAAATTATGTTGTGGGGTCAAGTTCATAAGAATTAAGTCATGTCTGGTGTTACTTAGTTTCACTTTTCTTTGATACTCATTGCTTCCTCGTTTTAACCACAGCCTCAAGAAGTTCTTGCCTCAGTTTCTTTACAAGTCTTTCCATTTCATCTGCCTTGATCTTCAAAGTCTGATTTTCGCTCGCAAGTTGCACAGCATAGTCCTTCATCTCAAGATCTCTAACCTTCCTGTTTTGTCGAGATTTTCTTGATGCCTCATTGTTTTTATCTCTCAGTTCCCGATATCGGCCACAAGATTCACCAGAGGTCAGTTTTGTCCTTTTCGACGGCAAAATCCATGGTTCATCCACAGGGCATGATTTTCTCCGTGGGGGCCTGTTTTTTGTGTGCGTCTCATTCTTTACCTCAGATGTTGATGGCAATGCCTGTTTTGCTGGACGTCCACGTGTTCGTTTAGGCAATAGCAGCTCCAATTCAGAACCAGTTTCCTTTTGGGGTACTTGCTGTTGTGGCAACGCCGCCCTTTTACTGCCAGTTCGCCCTGTAGAAACCTCAACTTTGGAGATTGTAAGTCTTAAATCTGTGCCATCCTGTAATATTCTACTTTTCAGTAGGCCTTTCCTTGTTTCCGTAAACTTCTGAATCTGATGACCTTTGTTTCCTTTCAAGTCATTTTTAACATTCGTTCTTGTTCGCCCTTCATACAGTTGGTCAGATCTGCGCTCCAGACTGCAATGAGCTTCCCCCTCCACCAACTCCATCGGCTCAAACACGGAATCATTCCGTTTATCATCCAATTTTGCAATGCAGACTGGCTCTACCACCTCCAATTTTGCAATGCAGACTGGCTCTACCACCTCTACTTTTACAGCTGCATCACCTACAGTGTTGTCCAAGGTTTCTGCAACATTTGGGGACTGCTCTACTTGTTCTATGTTTCGTTCTACCTTAGCAGTTTCATCAGTGTAACATACGGAAATCCTGTCATCTCCATTCACAGGGGGTAAATCCTGCTGGAATTCCTTTGGCTGAAATTAAAGAAATAAGGACATTACTTTAGATTGCTTGTAACACATGACCACACTAATCGAGCTTCCTAACATATATTGCTTTGGGGAAACTCTAGAAACCCTAAAAAAATTTGTGAATTGCAAAAAAGAGCATTATGGCTAACAGATAATATTTATATAACTAGCACAACAACTTGAAAACCACACTTTAAAAAATTCAATATTATGACAGTACCTTGTATGCGCGCGCGCGCGCGCGTGTGTGTGTGTGTGTGTGTGTGTGTGTGTGTATATATATATATATAATGAAATTATGAAATTCTATACACTAGAGGTATTTAAGTAGACTCAGAACTAATCCTATGTTTCATTCATGTGATACAAGGAATTAAATAACGATTTATTTATTACAGGTTGTAACACCAAATTATTGGAAAAGATTTATTTGCTGACAATAGTGCCCCTATTTATAAAAAATTTCTCACAAAAATCAAGATGTGTTACATGTATAATGAAATTCAGAAAAATAATTATTAACTTTTTTACTTGAACACAAGTTTTTATTCTGTGGAAGCACTTATAAATATCGATCTTTCGCCTGTAAGAAGTGTGTCAATGTTTTCTACATTGTAATTGTTTGTACTTTATGTCTGTATGCTGCATTTGATTTGTATTCCATGTTGTTTTTACTTAAGTATACAGGTTACATCCTTTAAATTTATTGTACTACTACTATTATTATGATCTCTTTCGTGGCATGTCCATTATGATCTGCAGTATGAAAATGAAAATGAAAAATAAAATAGAATTAAATAATAATAATAACTGTTATTTCCACTGCCCATCCATTCTGCTTCCTACTGTGGACCTTATCACAAAACACACATCTTGGCATTACCACTGTGGTATGGAGCTAACACCATTAATGAAAACTATAGTAATGTGGAGTTTCTGAGTGTGGTTCACATCTTTACTCCCAAAAATACTTTAAATACAAACAATTTACCCCCATCATTTAGAGTCCCTTCTTTAGATTTACAGATTACACTTCCCCAATTTTCTTCTACTCCTTTTCCATGTGGGCAAGACGGATTTATAGTTCAAAACAAATTTGTATATGAGCCAAGTTCCTCATGCCCATACACTGCAACATGCAACAACAACTGTTTGTACATGAGACAAGACATCCATCAGTCATACCAAGAGGGGACATTTTTTTTTCTGCATTCAGTGGCTACAATTTTATCAGTAGTTTGCAACAAGCAACTGCTGCAGTAATCAAGATCTACTGATAAGATCCAATTTTAATCTTTACTTATCAGTGAGTTGGCATTTTACCTGACAAACTCTGTGCCCTGTACAAAGAGCAATAATGCCAAACATCAGAGCAAGCAAAATGTAAATCTATGACTTTGGTAGCTTGCAGACGTCTTGTCACAAAATAAAATAGGCAACCCAAGCAAAAGAGAAGTATCATACAATAACAATGCTAATGACACAGAACTCAAAAGCATGAAATCTTACAAGCAAAAGCAAAATCCAGTTAATGGATGACCTTTTTTTTTTTTTTTAAATATGATACTCTGATTTAGGAGAAAAAACTACAAAGGTTTTGTCATGTACACAGAATGAAAGCACTGAAATAAACATACAAATTAAAATGACTAAGAGATAACCCACAACAGACGTGCCGAGTCATCAACAAGAACAAGCTAACACAAAATTAAAAAAGGGAGACTGTGGAAGAAAGTGGTGATTGGGAAATTTCACCCACTAATCCACCAGTGGCACTGCTGGACATTTAAATTTCAGTGCATTCTTTATGTAAAACAAGAATATTTTATGAACCAATAAAAGATATTATTAAATACTTGAATTTTGTGGTTAAAAAAAAACAGATTGGGTCATATCTGAAAAAATTAAATTAGGTATATTTGTTGAATGAATATACATAATGTGGTCTTCTGGTGGCAGTGGAACTTGCGTCCCATATACAAAGGACGTGCAGTGGCTAAAGGTTAACCCACATAAAACAAAATGCTGCAGCTTTCACACCACTCTGGTGTTAACTATGAATATATCGCATAGACCAAACATGAGTAATGTCTATCCAGTGTTACATTAATGGTACAAACAGGGGCATCATGGACGAGACACACCTAACAATAAAAATAACTGGTCAGAGAACTTACATTGCTGAAAACGTAGCCTATTAGGTCGAAGTTCCCATTTTGCTTCAACAAGAATTCCATGACATCAGGTGTGCTGATACCGATGTTGCTATCATCAGTGCCCTCCCACACTGTCGAGAGATTAAGCTTCATGTTCTTCTCTGTTGCACTCTCCTCCTTTAATGCCATCTGTGGTTGCATTCCCAAATTTCCAGGTCCCAAATTTCCACCTCGCACGTCTTCATTTGCATGTGTACCCGCCACAAGGGGCTCCAAACTTGCGCCTCCCAAGGTCTTTGCCGAGATCTCTACACGTGCAGCAGTTCCAGTTAGTGCGCTGTTCACTGGTAGTGACTGTTGCCGTACTTGAGCCGGTAAGTCTGTTCCAAATAAACTAGTTGTTGTCTCCTTCTGTTGTGTCAATTCTGCAGCATTTGTGCACCCATCAACAGAGGCAGCTTTCCCAGCATCTTCCTCACACCCCAAAGTTTGCATCATATATGTATTAGGCCTCACAGGTCTGATTATCTCGCACTTTCCAGAAAGCACTGTGTCTGTCACCTTGCTCACAACTGTGTCGCATCCCCAGGTTTCATCCACACTTTTCAGCTCATCATTACTACCGCTATGAAAACTGTTAGCAGACAGCACATTTTTCAAGTCAAGGTTCTCTTCGGCTTGCAACTGATCTTTATGTTCTGGATCATTACCCTCTCTTCTGGCAAAGAAATCAGACCCCAACAGGGAACCAAGACTCACACCTTTGTCAGTGTTTGCAACACGATTCAATATTTTAATGTCAGTACAATTATCAGTCTCAGTTTCTATACCCACAAGGTGGTCTTTTCGTGCTGATCTGTAATTACCGATGTCCATGCTTTTATCTGCATTTGGAAGTCCCAACGCATACATATTTACAGATTTGTTCATACTGTCATATTCTTTGCTTTGCACAAATTCAAGATTCAATCCTTCCATATTATGAGAAGTCACTATCTCTTCTTCATGACTTACAGGTAGTACACAATCATCATCAACAAAAAATTCGGTTGCTGTTGCAGATCGTGTATCGTCGCTGTCTGTCTTTGTCCAGGGTTCTTTAAGTGAGGACTGCTGAGGTACGTATAGTGGTGGTGATGGTAGTAAGGGTGAAGTGTCCCATCCCTCTGACAAATATTGCGATGTATTGTTCTCTTTCAACACGTTACAAGATGCAGTGAAGTTAAAGTCATGCTTAATACCTGCAAACAACAACAAATATCAACCTCAGGTTTAATTGCTTTAGTGTATTCGGCTGGTAATAAAACCCACATTAAAAAATTCAACAACGCTCTTACAGTTACACCAAAATAAAGAAATGTCATCTGGTAAGTGTTGACACACTTCCTTGCAGTGCACCATCGCTTCATCATGTGCTCCTTTTACTATTCCTATTTAAACAACCTGCAGCAGAGAAGTACAGTGCAGTTTACCATGCCATTAGCACTATCGACACATCTGTAAAATTACTGCACTTGCATTGGGGGGGGGGGCTCTTGGTCCACCAACTTTCATATCACAGCATGGAACTTCACCCCAACAGATGAACCCTATTCTACGCCCTAAATCCACTCCAGCACAGCACCTCATCTATTTTTTTTTTAAGGGGGGGTCACCTTGGGTTAACTACAGCATCAGCCAGTTGTGCGTGCGCACACACACAGTTTCCAGAACTCCAGAAGCAACTACAAAATTCTACACACCAAGGGGGTAACATAAGGCCAATTAACTTCCATGCTGACAACAGACATTTTGTGCCAGCACACAAAATGGTCACCATTACATGGCACCGATGGTTTTCACACCCCTGATCATGAGTACCAAGTTCCATTCACACATATGAAGCCTGGCTAGGGGACAGCACCATTTAAGCTATCAATAACACAGACCAAACCCGGTTACCGGATGATGTGACTGTTAAATCACCATTAACAGAGATGATGCCAGATTATTCGAAGACAAGACGGAGAAGTTACAACAGACATATGGCTACTTGACAACACATCTGATGAAACTGCTTCCTTGTAAAGGCACAGTGGGAATAACTTTGTCACAGGTCTCACAATATCATGCTTTCACCTTGGTTAAATTTATGACAAAAGACCGAGCTTTTCATGACTTACGGTCCAAATGAACGTCAGAGAAAACTGCAAAGGGGATGTTTCCTTGGGTTCCTGAGCCCCAGAAGAATCCATAAACCACCCAGGTTCTGAATATAAAGGGAAACTGCACGAAATTGCACCTCAGCAAGACTGTTCACCTTCCATGCCTTTCTATGAACCTTGCACAAGGGTATCAAATCATAAGCAACACTACAAAAACACTAAAATCTCATCTTGTGAAACTGCGGCTAGTCACTCTATAGTCAAAGAGTTTCAGGAACCAATCCTCCAACAGTTAATAATGGCATAGTAGATATTTAATTTTAATGGCTACAAACACAAGAGAAAACTTTAGCTCCTACTGCAGAAGTTATAACACAAGAGAGACTACCCCTGTATTATGCAGATATAAGCAGGAAGTGGGCCAGTAACCTTTAACAGTGCTACTGCAGACCCAACACCCATCATCATTGTACTGTTGCAATGGCCATGTGCAGCCAAGGGCATAAATTCACAAATATGCCAAAGCCCACAGCAGGTAGCATTATTAAAGATACCAAACGTTTTATTTTTCCAGTTTTTGTATGTTCTCTAACTCATGTGTAGGCATGTAACTTTGTTTTGCCAACTACTCAACAAAATTTCTGGTATATGAGCAGTGGTCCCAAAAGTACAGTTTGGACAGCTAACATAATAAAACATAAAAATCTGTTCAGCCAGGTAAGTATTCATAAAAATACCCCTAAATTGGGCAAGTTACTTAATTAAATCAAACTGAACACACAAGACATACTTAAAGTTATTACTGGAGTTTTAAGCTCATGGTTCCGTGAATCGTAATTCAGTGTTAATAAAAATCCAACCAGATGCAAAAGTATGCAGATATTTATTTACTGCAGTCACTCTACATGTTTTGGGTGTCACAGCACCCATCATCAGGAGTACTAAAAACTGTAACCGCAGCCTCCGGTACAGGTCATACTGTAAAATACAAGGATAAACTGGAATGAACTATGACCTATACCTGAGGTTGCGGTTACAATTTTTAATACTCCTGATAATGGGTGCTGTAACACCCTAAACATATAGGGTGACTTTGCAGTAAATAAATGTCTGCATACTGTTGCATCTGGTTGGATTTTTATTAACATTGAATTACTAAAGGTTTAAACATCTGGCCCAACAGGAGCTTAATTATGTGAATAAATTGGTAACTGAAGAATAAAATCCAACTAGATGCCACTTATTACTTTATTATGCTTATGTTAGGCTCAACATGTTTCGGGCACCATTATGCCCATCATAAGGGGCTCACGATGAGTCATGTTACAGCCTTTGGTCCAGACACTCATCCATCCTGCCTGCACTTAACTTCCAACCAGCAGTAACTCGAGAACCAGCCGGCCTATGTGGTAACCAACACTATCGTCGTGAGCTCCCGACCCGAAACATGCTGGGCCTAACAAAAGCATAATAAAAAAAATAATAAGTGGCATCTAGTTGGATTTTATTCTTCAGTTTTCAGGAAGATGCACAGTCCAAAATACATCAAATTTGTGAATAAATTCTACGCACAAAATTCTACTGTATGTACTAAATGACCATTAAACATGCACTCAACATGTTATTTCTTCTGCCACTGTATATTCTAAAACAATTCAATTACCACTAAAGCAACTGTCCCCACATCCAACAAAACTGAATGTTTACATACCAACTTCTGGAGTGTTCAACTCATAGTCTTGTGCAATACGACTGGAACCTTCTGTGTCGGCCGCCGTTTCAGGTTGCAGTTTGGAACACCAGCTGCTCAAATCTTGATAGTCTTCTCCCCATGCGAGGTCCAGAGTCAATGGCAATGTGGGTGGTGGGTACATAGACGCTGCTGAATCGATGTTTTGTGACCATGCTGCTGTAAACGCAAACACTGTCTGTAACAGACTGTGCCGTTCCCCATCCACCTTCCCATGTACCATATCCCAACCAAACTGACAAGGAGTCTGCTGAAGAGCGACTGTGCACAGTCAATGACACGAGAGGTGCCAAACAGGTACCCTACTTATCAACATTTCAGAAAAATACTGTCACTAGAGGAGGGGGGGAAAAAGAAAGATAATCTGTTTTCTTTCAGAAAACAACAAAATAATTGCAGTATGTCAAGTCTTTGTAACATAACTGCAGTTTGCACCAGAAATGTAATTTCCGCTATGTTGCAAGTTTTGATTGACAATCATGCGCATTTTACTTCCTTCACAAGACAAAAATCATAAACAATGCTTCAAGTAGCTTTGGCGTTTATCTGTAAGCCTGTGATCTAATTGGAATCTACTGGCTTAAACCCAACTCCAGGGAAACTTTATACTGGATATCGTTATCAATTATGATGATAAATATATCTACAATTTTAAGGTTCCTTCGGCAGTTCTGTCAGGGACTCAGGTTTTCTGGTACATGTCGGGGCTGCGTAGGCGGGTTAGTGCCTCCCACATTTTTTTGAAATGTTAGCAAACACTATCTAAACAGCCAACCACTGCACGCCACTGAATAAAAAATTACGTACTTCATTTGAATCAACCAACAAGTACTACTCACAATCTTCTAGAGGCTCCATGTAACCCATGGAACTTGGCACGGCCTGGAAGATATCTGAAGATTTCTTTCCCTTCCACAATGAACTCGATATTCCCACAGAGCTGGTTCCTCTTTGAGGCACCTGGGCTGTTGCCCAGATGTTGGCATCCCTTCTCTGTAACATTTTGTTCTTCAATTTCACGCAAGGAGAGGTGAGCAGAGTCCCTGGTAGGTCCTGGCATCTTGCACGGGACTGCAAAAATAAAAATCAATACTGTAGACCCTCTCACAGGAAGATTTCGGAAATAACGGACGAAATCTCTTCCGATCTTTGGTAAACAATGTGATCTGTGAAACTCAAGAGAGTACCAATACAAACTTGTATCCTTAATCACCTTTTATCTACACTCACTAACAAATGAACTGTAATTGTGTATTATGTGTATGCATTAGTGTTATGTACATGGTACTGTATATTGTTTGAGCAGCTTTATGGACAGATGCACCTGCGCATGCATAAACACACACACATTCATGTATGTATACATAATTTTCAAGTACCGGCGGATCAGCATTATCAGACCACCTACTCCCCCTATCAGCCTTTTCGTAAGATGGTTTACAGTAGCAAAAGAGCTGAGTAATGCACACTTGAAGAAATAAACAACCCAGCTCTACCACTATATACAACCACACTATAATGCAATTTATACAGCTGCAAGTTGCAATTAATATAATAAATGTTGTTACCATTACCCACACTGGTTTAAAAAAAAAAAACATTCAAATTACTGAAAACTACAATGAATGTTACTGTACAGTTGCAATCAAGGCAGGTGTGCACATATCACGGCTGCCAGGATGCCCAGGCAACTAAATACCCTAACATCCAACATTTATCTATGGGTCCTTGGTTTGCACCTTGCCTCCTATTATCCCTCTGGCACCTAGAATTTCAGGATGCCTCCCAGATTTTTGGAAATTGTATGTATGCTTATTGTAGTGCTACGTCTGTTCTGCCAAAATCAGTTGCAGAAACACTTCTGATACCAAATCAGATCCCATGCAAAGAATTTTCAAGATCTTCCTTAGTTCCTAAAGGAAAATGGCAGAACAGTACCTCAAATGACCTATGACCACATACTTCTTAACCCAACTGAATATATCCTTCTCCATCTGTGTACAGACCTCAACACCATGATTTTCTGGCATTAATGCACACACACAAGAAGTGCCTCATCATTTAACCAACCAACCAACCAGCAAACATCCCAAGTACTTATGTTCATGCAAGAAATTCAATATGTTGACAAAACTAGTTCTCACTTGTCATCAATCCTAACATTCACAAACAAGTGCTTTTAGGCACAACAATTCTAAAAAGTGTGATGTTCATATAAACAATGGTGACTGGGGATGTTCAGCTGAAGTCTCAGTATATATTGTTAAGTAATGTAAAACCACAACACTGCAAAATACCTATGCTCATAATATTAAGCCATACAATTAGGTTTTTCTACAATATCACAATAACTTAAAAAAATTCAAAATCAACAGTGGAAGTTTTAGATCCACAGAGTACAACATTTACTCCAAATAAGTCTTTCCCGAACTTTTTTACTTGGGCACCCCTTTTGGCTTTGGAAAGAAGCCCATGGATCTGCACATCATTCCTCATGTACAGTGTCCACGTCACAGGCATCCAAAATTTAAAAACTGTATCTCAGGTAACTAATTTTTTATAACTATGAATATACTGGTAGTATACACAACAATGCAGTGGATTATCTGACCTTCATTCAACTATCAATTTTTCATGGGTACAAGGCGTTTCATAATTACGTATTCTAATGAAATACATCACCAATTAAAGAAGTTCCTCACTTATTTTTAGCAAAGTATTATTCCTTTAATTCAAAAAATAAGTAAACTTCAAAGTAACCTTTACAGACACATATCCACAGTTCCCCCTGCGAGCTGATTGTGGAACCCGAGGGATCCACAAGTACACTTGGGAACCACCGCTTTGAATGAAAAAGTATATCCACACAGTAAGCCTCAAGTTGCAAACAAAGTGACTATGCACTTACCAAATGTTGTGTTTCAAATACCAAAAGTGTAGTATCATTCATTCATCATTAATGACAGCACACAAAATGCTTAAGGGATCTCGGTGTATCAGCAAAAATGGTGACAAATACTGGTGATATGAAGTGTGTGCAGTTAAGTAGCCAAATATTTTCAAACCAGAGACTCCATTGCACTACTGTACCACTGCCTCCACTGCAGATCAACCCTGAACTGGCATGTGCCACCATGTTACTCAGAAAGTCAAATGGCAAACTGGAGACACAGGAGGTGGGGAATTTTGCTTTCCCCACTCCTGCCAACCAATCACCTCAAACCACCCTCCCCTACCCCTCCCTCCAGGTTATAACATGACCACTCTCCCTTCCCCCTCCCTCCAGGTTATAACATGACCACTCTCCCCTACCCCTCCCTCCAGGTTATAATATGACCACTCTCCCTTCCCCCTCCCTCCAGGTTATATGACCACCCTCCACTCCCACAAGGATATAACATAAATTTTATTGAACACAAAAAATTTTGGGATTCTCCAACACTTCCTAGCCGTCATCTAATCATCATTCCTATCATCCATGGTCTTCCTACAGATTCCAGCAAAAGGACTGGAGACCAGTTAATGCATTTATCATAACAAATACAAAACATTACTGGAACGAAAAAAAGTCACGTGCATGAAGCAGGAACACTTCCTCACAAGAAATTCTTTCTAGGCAATGACAAATTTTTTATGCAAACAATGTTAACTCCCTAGCAATGCTTCCCCAAAGCCAGAACATGTTATGCCTTTCCTGTGTGTGAAAGTGCTCTGGGATCATGAACAAAATTGTATAACCACGTGCAAAGCACACATTCAGCCGAGTTTCTCACAGTCCACAGAACTATGCAATTCTAAAATGCATGCATACACTCAACTGGAACTTACATTCAATTCACCGTGGTGTCTAAAAGAAATGGTGACTTCTTGTAGTCACAGTTCAAGGGGAAAGTTGAGATTCTCTCAACCTGAAAAAGAAAAACACACAGGTCTTCGCTATTTCCTTGCACGTAACTGAAATTAACACATCAATCTTGAAACACGAAATAAGAACGAATGTTAAGAGTCTACAAAATGGTTCCAGCATTTAGTAATGCAGCAAAAACATCCAGTGCCGTCATACAAATCATTCTTGAAAATACTATTCAGTGTGCAATTCAGCTCTAGTACAAAGTCCAACTCTCAACCAATTTGAAATGCCCAACTTAAAAAAAATAACACCAAACTACCATACCTACTGTACTGTGCCTGTCTGAGTAAATGCTAAATGTCTGACATGCAATGTGTCAACACATCAAAGGTAAAAACCTAAATGGCAAACTTGTCCCTGTCCACACCACAAAGACGTACAAGAGGAGGAGGACGAGGATGAAGAGGAGAAGGGAGAGATGGAAGAGGATGGAGGAGGAAGAGGAGTTACAGCTCCACTCATTCACCGTGAAACCAAATGGATGGATCTGAGTGGTCAAAGCATGCCCTCTCTGATTTACCCAAGAAAGATCACAGTACCCTTTGAATAAAACACTGGGTGGGCCCCAGCATGGGTGAATAACAAAACTGCTCTGTGACAATCACGGATTAATATGGCACACAATGGGCACCTACAAACACAATTCATTAAATAACTGAATAATGGGCTCTGTTCGTAACAGTTATTTTCTTAGTACCCACAATAATATTTAATTTCAAAATGTCCAAAACCATTTCCTACGTACCTTTCCACATACAAAATCTAACTATGTTCCCACAATGTCTGTACTTTCCAAAAATAAAATCAACAATTTTAAAAATAAATGAAGAGACACGCCGACGGTTAGAAGTGTAACTGCAGTGTCAAATATAGTGTGACATGTTACATCGCAAATTGAAGACTTTGGTACTTCGAAGTTGGTGCCATAAACATATTAAAAAAAAAACTGGAAACTTGTAACCATCCATCTCTACTTTAATAAAATGTGAACACGTCGTTTCCTTCATCTATACTTCCTCTTTTTGCGGGGTAGTTATTAAAACACACACGTGCGCGTGCACACGTGGAAATCGAGAAACAATGGGAATGTGGAATCTTTTAATTTACAACTTCCAAGAACATCGAACCACTAACCCTCGTACATTACCGTTACCTTCCTTCCTATTTTTAAACCCGAGGAAAAAACTATCCATCAACGAAAAAACGTAACCGAAAAATTTGGAAAATGAGAACACATTGACTTTTACAGTTGAATTTCCAGCGATTGCACAACATTGCGAAAGCATTCTTCTTCTTACTGCAGCAGCCACAACGCGCTGGGAACGTAACCGCTCAGAGCTTGCATTTACTGCGGTCCTTGAAGACCATAGACCCGACCTTGCCACACCTCCACCTTACGAATCCCTGATCCGATATTTAGCGTACATACTAGATCAACACCCCTCACGATTATTTTAATCGAACATACTTCCTTTCAATGAAACACGAATTTCCAATAAGCTTACCGGTTCAAACCCCCACACCAGTTCTGCTGAAATCCAAAAACCAATCCACGAAACTTACTCCTTCAAACTCCCCACACGAATTCCGTTAATGTCCAAAAACCGACCGAAAATTATCACCTAGAGCTGATTAGGCAGACAAGTTCAAAATGGTGACATCAGTGTTTTCTTTAAACATGTACATTCGATGGCAAAAAGCTCTTCCAGCATTTTTCTCAAGGGACCGTGGGCACTAACGAAACCGTTTGACTCTACGTTCTTAAATGGGCACATCTCTCACCCGTCAGAAGTGCCACGTATTAAATGCCTCAACAGCCACTGTGATCACGTGCGCAAAATCTTGATCAGTCACATGACGTAGCAAAATGCCAATAACATTACAAGACAAAGGATGAATAATCAGCACTCACCTTCCCAGCAAAAAAAGTGGTATGCCGGTAAATCGGTGCTCGCTATTTACCGCTCAACTGCCTAACGAACGAATTGCACGCACAACCAAAAAATCTATCGACCTGGAAATCTCAACAGGGAAGTGCACGACGACGTAATTTGGAATCTTGGTTATAGAGAGCGGATTTCGGCCCCGGAACCTCTACTGCCAGACCTTCAAATATTAAAACGCTTAAAACACTGCATTAAACACGCCAAACTAGACACACACCTTCTCCCTCACGTTAACACAAGATATGCGCGCCTCTCGTGCCTGCGCTCTGCTTTTTACCTTCCAAAATTGTTCCATGACGTCAACATGGTCCAATGACCATCGCAGAGTGATGTCACATTCAGCCAATCACAGCCACCAACGATAACATTTCGCCTCTCGGATCGTCCAATAAGAGTACGCAGGTGGCAGGAATTGCAACGTTGCCAACAAATTTCTTTTCGTCTATCCTCGTACAGTCACCTTCACTATACAATGATGCATACAGCAAGGTAAAAGCTGTGGGTTCAATGTATTTACCCGTCAAGGCATGACAACCACCGCTTTCGGTATCTCCAACATATTATAAATATTACAATAATAACTGCTGCCTAATTTCAAGCTTATTGAAATCTTTCTGATTGCTCATACTAATAAATCTAAGCATTCTGGGGCTGAATTACAATTGCTTCACTCACTACCTCGTCCCGAAAATCGTTATCGCTATACGCTATTTAACATGCGTCCTTACATTTGGAAGTTCATTGCCAAAGCTAAAGATAATGTGAAGCTCTCATACGTGTTCTGTTTACACACTAAGATTCTGCCGAGTCACTTCAACTGGCGCGTGTTAGCCATGCCAAAAGATGGCAGCAACGTGCAAGAGCAGCAAGCGAAACGAGTTTTCTGCACTCCTCGATAAAGTCACCTGAAATATTACTATTGCTAGATCACCTTCGTGGTTGACATTCGGTTTCAAATAAACCAACATGTTTACTTTGTTGGACAGCCTACAGAATAATGGCAAAACTAAAGCTGTACCTGCACACGTCAATAAGATATATGGAGGAGTGGAGGTACAGCTCCACTCATTCTGGAACTAGATTGAGATGAGCGATCAGCTACATGCCCTGGCAGCTTTACCCCCATGGAAAGAGCCCCTGGCACCAACTGAATAGAAGGGCCCCTGGACCATTGTTGACGCTTCGGCGAAGAGAGAAATCTCATACCTTTCCGGGAATCGAACCATACGTCCTCGGTCATCAGCCTGTGACCTTGTCATTATATCGTCTGAGTTTTCAAGGTATCTGTTTTCTAAAGAATGTTCATGGTACATAACAAGTACCTGAACTAAATTATTCACACATAATTTTGTAAAAAAATTACAACCCAGGAGCCCAAATTCCAACTACGAGGAAACTGTAGATTCATCTTGCGTTTGTCGCGTCATGACTCAGGCACAGCGCGCGCATCATAGACGCGCCGCGCCACCGTCTTGCTGTCTCCAGCGCGTTAAAAAAAATCAGACGTACGGCTGAGCGGGAATTGTACTAGGTTCCTGACGATAATCGCAACAAAGTGCGCGTAGCGGTCGAGAGGTTGGTTTTCGTATGCCGGTGGCTGCGGGTTCAAACCCGGCTGTCAGACAGACCTAAAGCGGCTGCAATTGTTGGCTGTTTCCTCAGGCCCTTCAGACAAACGCTGCGACAGCGGCTCAAACAGGCCACGTACGCCTCTTTCCACATCCCTTCAAATTAATTAGTCTACTGGTCGACGCAGTAATTTGGGTGACGTTACACACAACCAACTACGTATGCTTAATGATTCATACTGGCAAAACAACGGAATACGAACAAGTGACATTGCCGTCTCACAGAACAACACCCGAATTAACACAAATTTATTTCTAAATAACTGCACAATACATAGTTTCTGATTTCCCTACATGTTTCGGTTACAAACCGTAGCCATCTTCAGGGAGCAGTAGTACACACGCAGTACGTTATGCAACTTGTCACTCATGTGGGATCATTCTACGATTAACCGCCTGCTTGCCTGAAGGTAGCCACGGTTCTGGCCGAAACATGTAGCAACGTTACTAACTATATATTGTGTAGTTAGTTAGAAATAAATTTGTGTATAGGAGACAAATTCACGGAACAACACGTATAGTACTGAGTCCTAATTAACGCTTAACCCATTATTCGGCTAAGCTAAACTTAAGTCACCAGGAAAAATGTGAAAATCCAAGACCGATCGTTGCTCAATTGCCGTCAGACTATGGTCATTGCCCTACCCGATCCAACTCACTACACTAAGCCACACACACCTCCTCGTATCACGGGAAGACAGCCGGTTTATTCTCTGTGGCGAAATTTTAGCTACGACGAAATTCCCCCCCCC
>Ga0123352_10005953_pt1 | contig 18535 bp, 14 predicted proteins | sample TergutLab28metaG_FD_89700 | JGI IMG/M metagenome (GOLD analysis project Ga0123352, IMG submission 89700) | Labiotermes labralis P1 segment gut microbial communities from Petit-Saut dam, French Guiana - Lab288 P1 | ecosystem: Host-associated > Arthropoda: Insects > Digestive system > Gut ... | reverse complement strand
TAGCGCGACATGTTTCGGGTACATACGCCCATCATACGGAGCATTAGATGTTGAGTTGCAGCATATGGTTTTCTGCACCGAGTTTTTGGATGGATGGTGGTCTTGAGAGCCGCTGCGTAGGTCGTGTGTACGGTGCGGATGGTGCCGTGCGACTCGCTAAGCACCATCCGCACCGTACACACGACCTACGCAGCGGCTCTCAAGACCACCCCCATTCAAAACTCGGTGCAGAAAACCATATACTGCAACTCAACATCCAATACTCCTGATGATGGACGTATGTACCCGAAACATGTCGAGCTAAGAATACATCAACAAAATTACCTTGTTGCAACAAGTTGGCATTTCACTTTATTTCATGAGGAAGATGCACGGTCAAACAGCCCTCAAGTTCACATATATAAAGGAATTCTGAAAGGCCAGTCCTTTACAGGTATCATTACTACAAGCTCACTTACTAAATATGTTTATAATAACCTAATACACGTACTCCCGTTACAATATATTATAGGTTATGACCCGTGCAACAAATTGACATTTTGTACGTGTTATCATTCTTCGTAAAAATAGCCCAATTACAAATGTAGATTAAAGTTCTTGCTCTGATTTCTCCTACTTGAGTAAAGTCAAACTTAGAATAATATTTCCTTTTGCATGCATAACCGAAAATAATAAGCAATAATATGTTATTATTGCTAGAGCTTTATGAACTATAATATTAAAGCATGCTAGCTTTTAACTATATTGACACCAATTTTACTAATGATACAAATTGTAACATACCCTTAGCATAAGAATAGTAACATACTTTGACATATGTACATAAACAACTAATGATAATTCACTTGTAACAGTCCTAGGTCATGGTACCCACTATTGAAACAGCGAGATCTCGTTCCCCCCACCCAACCCCCAATACCCTAAAAGAACACCCCACACATCTTGTATAGCTGCTCTGTAAGTTAAATCACAACCTGAAGATGGTCCACATATAGGGCCGAAACATGTAGTTGTATACCTACTGTACTACTAGGTGAAATATAGTTGTGCTCGACTGTATGTGTAGACACAAAAATTATTTGTTATTATCCTAGTTGTCCACATTAGGCCTGCTCTATCTTATATGTGGTTAGAGCAACTTCGGGAGAATTTTATCTGTATGCGGGCAACTTAAAATACAATTCACAAAATGAAAAATTAATAACTATACGTACATGTGTATTTTATTACTTTCTCATAGTTTGCTAGAAAACAAGAGGAAATGCTGTGGCGTTCTATCTCTGCCTTACCAGGTAAAGAGCAAAATATGTTTTCTTCATTTCAAATGCCTCAGCGGGCATCATAACACACTGTCGCGGGTGACATGTTGCCCGAAAGCTACGTGTCGAACGGGTAGCATTTACACCAATGCATGTCTCTCAGGTTTCATTTTGGTCCATTTCGGTCAAGTATGGCAGTCTTGTAATTTCACATTCCGTGCGGCTGTAGCATAACACTTCACTACTTACATACACCAAGTGTAGCCTTCTATTACACTTGTACACAAATCAGGCGGAAGCAAGAAATCTTCACTGTCCGAACAACGTTAATTCCTTCCAATTCATCCTGCAGATTCACGATTAGATTCCACGCATCACGGACGAGTCAGAAATGTTGCCGCACGCCCAGGGAACCACAGTGAACATGAGAGTGGTTCATTTCCATGCGACGAAATAGCAGACCTAGATTAAGACTCCTTGATTGAAGAAACATTGGTAAGAACCAATATTGTTACTCCTTACGTCTGATCAGGCCAACATTCTGTGAATGTGGTCAATACGCCGCCAACTGCATAACTTATACCTGGCTAAATATGCAGGTAACAGTATCGTCTGAAATGTTCGAAAATCTCTACAGCACTACACGGTGTCACACTCACCACCGTAAGTTCTTGAAATATCACTTATATTTAATATTTTATTGAAGTTCTTTTAACCCTCGCCGAATGAAGTGTTACAAGTGACTGCTCGAAGATGAGTCCTCCTTAAGCAGCTAATCTCATTACGAATTTCCATGAAATTTACGGAACTTAAATTTCCGCTGCAAATACAGCTACATTAAAGCCATTGCAGTAACTTACTTCATGTAAACTCTCTAGTCCATTGTTCATTTGAGAATATATGCTATCTCTAAACTTTCAGTGAAATATCCGAAGAAATATATCGTATGGAAGTTACGAAACTGACAGAACACCTGCTCTAGTTTGTTGGGGAAACCGTCCTCTGTATCGTTAGGTTTTATGCTTGAATAAGCATTCACAACAATAGTATCTCGCCAGCGACAGGTTAGGCCATGTAAGTGTACCATAACACTGCGGCGCGTTCAGGTAATAATTTTTTCAATGGAAACACAATGGATTTTTTGTTTTTTCCACATAACCTCTTAAATTGTACGATCTTCGAAAAGAAATTATTACATTTTCTATATATAAATGTACAGTCGTGTGAGGGATACACGTAGCTACAAATTATAAATAAAAAACTTGCACGATACAACAAGCAAAGTGCTTAAAATGAAAAACGTTTTACTGAATATTAGTGGAACTCATATCCAACTACATTAATTTAGGCAGTTTCGAATGTTAAGACAATTTCGTACATAATTATGTACGAAGGATATGACTACGGAAGGAAGCGATCAGACGCTCAGCCGAAATTACAAACGAGTGACAACACAATGCGAATACGCACTTTCACGGTTAAATCAAACTGCTTGGTTGGAAATGTAAATGATACACAGTCCACGAAACGTTACAATTATTTCTGATTGAAGCTACAAACGATACAGCTAAATCTGTAGCGTCGATAATCTTGCATAAATTTAGTCGGGCCTAATAATACGAATCATCTTGCCGTCCATGAAGAAATGAAAGCTGCATGTGGCATCCTAACGTAAGAAGGTTCCTTTTGTAAAAGCCTCATAAAATTATGGAAGAATTTAGTGTTTTTTTTTGTTAAGAAGTAAAACTGTAACAGAAGTCAAAAGTTATTTACACATAATATAGGCGTACAGTTGGAGAATGGAAATGCGTCCTGATTCGACCGAAGCTGGCACGTGGCACGTATTGCATTTAAGTGAAGGCAAGGAATGTATGACTGTAAAAATGGAAGAGAGAAGGAGAATTCGGTGATAGTACATACACCAAAGAGAGAAGAAAACTAGGATCTAGGTGTTCATCCCCATAGAACACGAGACATCACCCCAATGTCTGCAGTAAGCGATTCCACCAACGTTCAGTCGCTTTTCAAACAAAGTATGCCTCGTTCTCCTTCTTCGTTTCTCAGTAAAATTGAACTCATCTGAATAAATCGGAGAATCGTCGGTGATTGGGAGGACAGAAACGTAACAGCATAACAATGAGGAACACTTCGTCGCTCTCGAAACCCATCGGGTAACGAACATGCCATTATGCTTTTATCTGCATCCTTTGCCATTTGAAATGCATGTAGCAATACTGGCAGCTTCCGTCTGAGGAAATTGTGTAGGATGCAGCATCATACTGCTTGGATTCAATTTCCTTCCTCTTCTTCGTTCAAAGGTTTAAACTTTGTCAAGTATGATAGTACGCATTTCTTTTTTTGTCAGTTGAACTTCGGATCTGTGAGACCACTTGAAATGCTGGTTTTGCAGACTCTTGCGACGTATCTTTTGGTTACTACGTCTGTAAATTCCAATCAACCAAATAACTCTTAAGGTTGAGGTCCTTTCTTGAAAATTTGTGCAGTTTCTCTTCTAATTAAGAAATTCCTTACTTCGGTAGAACACTTGTAATCAAAGATGAGACACCATCCCATACACAATGTCACTTGTATTACAGCAGACATTCCACATAAATCCCATGCTCTCTTAGGACACGAGCTCCTTTCCCCCTGCCACTACTGCTGACGTGTATGTCTGGAATATAATTTTGTAACCTGCTTTTACATGTCTTAGTGTTTCTTATACATCCTATATATTAGATGAAAGTGTGAAAACTCCGACATGACATGCAATTTGTTTGAAAGCTCCACTTTAATTATATGGGTGGGTTTCGCATTATACAACTTACATAAAGATGAGCGTAAGATTACGTTCTAGAATGGAAAAACACTGCGCCATTGTCGTTCACAAAGAAAACATACTCTAGTTGAATTGGCGCACATCAGCGCGCATTAAATGACATTTGTTAACTACAATGGGATAAAGTATATTAAACATCATGCACAATTCAATAAGTTCTCCAAAATTCTGTAATAGGTTTTAATACAATTTCAACATGTACGCATTTATATCCGAAGTGTGTCTTTATTTTCTACTATTTCCGATTCAAATGTATTACACTCACCCATCACTTTCTTCTCTAAGCCCTGTAGGTCCTGTCTTTATTATCCTGCTCTATTTAATAACACTAACGTTCTAACTGTCCAGATCACGAAATCATTTACCATTTAGTATTCTCCATAATTTCTTACCTTCAAAAGTTGTCTTCCAAACTTTTTTTTCGAAACTCTCCTAAAACCATGCGGAGGGACAGAATTTCACACGGATATGAAAACGAATTACAGTAAGGATTTTAATACTTTAATCTTAAACGTATTTAATTAGAAGACGAGGAGGTGCAAGATGTGCAACTGAACGTTCGCAAGCATTCTCTGGGGAATGTGCTGCAGGCTTTGGATCGGAAGAGTCATGCCGATGTAGAGTTGACTGGTTTAATCACAGTTCCCCTTTAAACATAACACATTCATTTGGTACGGCTTGCTTTTATTAACCCGACTTATTTCGACCAGTACTCTTTACTATCAAGGATTCCGTAATTTATATTTAACCAAGACTTCCAAGCTTTTTCTAGAATTGGCAACATGTAAACAACAAATGCACAATATATTTAATAGTTAATCGTATCTAAAAAAGGGATGTTTTATAAAATAAAGTATTAAATATATTGTGCATTTGTTGGTACATGTTGTAAATGTAGGCAAAATTTACAGTATACAGAGTTTCAAGGCTTTGTCTGGAAATTTCGGAAACCTTGATAATAAAACTGTGTAAAACATGGTGCGCTATTAAAATGTCTAACAGGTAACAAATGTGTTTTTATTGGCGGAACACTAAGATAAACTAACCACTTATTAATGTCTCTCTAGCATGCCTGAATGCCTGGAACCTACCATATTTTTAAACAATTTTGTATAAACCAGTCAGTAAATTTGTTATTTAAAGGAGTAAAGTTTCTCCTTACGGGTTAAGTATTTCTTCCGAATAAAGTTTCGGCTCGGTTACAGCACAGCATATATGTCAACGCGAAACGCAATACGGGACTACTACAATTATTAACCAACAATTGCACTTACATAAATTCCACATAAAAACACTTAAAAACAATTAAAATCACTCCGACATATTTCGATCTTTTTTAGATCATCATCAGGGAGCTATGTTTCTCCTTGCTAAAGTTATATTATAACATTTACAATTTAATCCGTTTAAAAGCGATTCTACGAATTGCATACGACGCACACCTAGCCAGCTGCACTCTCAACGGCGTATTCCCACACAACATGTCATGCTGCCACAACACCATGTTTACAGAAACGAATTAAATTGTGAATGTTATAATATAACTTTAGCAAGGAGAAACATAGCTCCCTGATGATGATCTAAAAAATGATCGAAACATGTCGGAATGATTTTAATTGTTTTAAAGTGTTTCGTGTGTAATTTATGTACGTGCAATTGTTGGTTAATAACTGAAGCGATTCTACGAAATGCACGGTGCAACAATAAGGTTTATAGCAATACGGAACGTTTTGATTTGGAAATATGTGTTCTAACGAAAAGTCCGGAAAGCCATACGACGCATGGCAGCAGTGGCAGAGATTAAATTAAAGAAAAATGACGGTAAATTATAGTTTTGGGTCTGTGAAAAATTACAATTAGAAGCCTGTTTTAAATAACGCAGCCAGAAAACAAAGACACTCTAATCTAAAACACATTTATCCTGTCTTGGATTATGTACTTCATTACCAGATACATCATGGAGTTCAAGAAGAGCAAAGAATCAAGTCTTTTCAACGTGAAATAAATTTTACATTATAACAGATAATTTATAAACAACTCAAAACCTACTCACCATATGAGATGCCAAATGCAGATAATGTAGTGCAGAGATCTGGAAGGAAAAAACCCATTAGAGTTAATATTTTAATTAAATTTTATGCTACAGTATAAATTATTACGATGGTGTTGAAACAGCTGTTACTTCTTTCGTAACTGGCAAACATCAAACAAAATATACCCATTTCTATTCGTCTTTGTTTATCTGTATACCAACAGACCAAAATGTATACCCAAGGCTCCTGAATGACGAAAGTTTACAGTAATTAACGTTTACTTCTTCAATATTAACGTTCTGACAGTTGTTAGTAGTTACGTTAATATACATGTTAACGTGCTTCGAAGGAAGGCAGCTGCTAATTCTTATACACATGAACCCTTTTAAAGCTCAACTAATGCTTTATGTATCACCAGGTTCAACATTAAAAAATTATACGTCCTGCCCACGGAGTGAACTTATGGTTATGTGCATCTAAGAACAAACAGCGATGGTTTTCCTTTACAACATTAACTTATAGGTTTTTATAACTCAGTCTGAGTCTGTTTACTGCGCGGAACGGACTTAATACTTGATTATAATTCAGGTTGATCTTTGTACTTAAAGAGTCAGTACGTTCTGAAAATATAGGAATTCGTAACGTGATATTACATGATATGCTGTCATCCCAGGCGCGTTCGCAAAACTGCGGAAAGTGACTATGAGTTTCTTGATGACTGACTATCTATCTGTCTGCGTGTCCGTCCGTCCAAACAGAAGAATTCTGCTCCCACTACACGAATTTTCATAAAATTTGATATTTCAGGGCTTTTCGAACCTATGTCGAGAAAATTCAAGTGTCACTAAAATATGACAATAATAACGGGTACTTAACATGTAGACATCTGCACAATTATAATAACATCTCGCTGTGTTCTTCTTAGAATGAAAAATATTTCAGACAAATTTGTACAGAAAATCAAAATACATGTTTCTTGTTCAGTACATTTTTCCGAAAATCTTGCCGTTTATGAGATAATGTGGAAAAATATGGTAGTGCTAGACAGACCACAGAAGAAAATACAGTATGGTGCAGAAAATACGCGATGTGCAGGCCCGATAATTAGGACAAGAATTCAAATACACATTCATAATATTTAACATTTATCGATGTTGACATTAGTAGGCCTGTGAAATATTGTGTAGGTCCATAATAACGCAAAGGAAACCCGCTGTTGCTTTTCTACGTCAACACTCAACACTTTCAAATTGTTGACAGCCACATCTATGCCAGCAATTAAAAGGTAACCTTCTGTTGCGTTTCCATGGCAAAATGGTTACCCGAAGGCCCCTACATGTTACGTTATACGTACGCTCCCTTGTTAGCTGCCTCAGAACGGAAAAAGACAGTTCATGAGACCATCAAAATGTATTTGAATTTTCGAACCTGTGATCTGCTTTCCGAGCATCTTGTTACGCTTACGACAATGCAGGACGCCCCAACGCAGTTATGCATCACTGTCTACTGCGTGAATGTATAAAAACATGGCTGATGCACATATTTGTGACAGGAGAGAAGTAGTGACGTCACTTTTACTCTTCAAATAATTTAAAGGTAATATATCTTTAATAAGTGTGTGAAGGCAATATTTTTAGAACAAAGTATAAAGACATAAAGACAATTATTGTGAAAAAAAACTTATTTAGCCTCCGATTTGGTGGGGACACCTAAACGGGCCATTGGAGCTACACAGCGATATTTTGTACGGATATAGGCGTCCATCACAAAAATGCATATAATGTACAATACACTGTCTCTTTGTAAGTTAACAATTGTAAACAACCCTAAGTTTGAGGTTACATCCCACAAATTCAGCATCTATAATAGACCCTGTTCCAGTAAGTCTAATATTTTTTGTAGAAATACTAGGATAATATTAATTAAAATTATATATAGCATAATTTATTCAGTAGGAAAGTCAGTTTTTTTTAGTTTTCCCCTTACTCCTCGTTACAATAATGAATGTTTCCTAAAGGCGTCATCAGCAAAATACTAAGAATAGTAGGGATCGTTCATATTGAGAAAGGGTCAGAAGAAGGAAGAAGTATCGATATTCGAAAAATCGACACATTACCATATCACAACATAGTTCATTCATTAATGCGTCCATCTGAGTGCACGAAGCAGAATTCTTACTTTGAAGCTGATATTTGCTCAGCCGGTCACAAACTCCTCTACCCACTACTGAATACAATCGTTTATCTCTTTTAGAATAACATTCCATAGGATTCTATCCATATCAAACGCTTGCAGTCCACACTGCCCATACGTAATCTTCCAGATAACCATTTTAATCGAGGCCCATCATTTATGTCCGCCTTTGTAACTGTATATTATTTTCACGTTTCTAGTCCAAAATGTTGCATGTATTTCTTACCAGTCTATTAAAAGTCTCATTTCTTTTGTCTTCGTGTTCGTAGGGCTACACGTAATTATCGGAACCACTTTCCCAATTACATGATTACTACGACAAAACTTAAAATTTGGTAACCGTCTTCACTGACCAGATGTCATGCAAATCAAAAGCATTATTACTGTGATTAATGTAACATAACAAAACAACAACTTTTATTTCCATCAACTTAACACATTCGTACATAAAGTACTGGCTTACGTTACAACGTTTAATGTACAATTTCATGTCAAATATTATGTGCTCAAAATATTTAACACAAATACAGGTGACTAAATAGTTAAACAGACACGTTAATATTCCTGACATCACAGGTACCGAACGATTAATGTCGGAATGTATCACTAGGCTTCATACTACGCTTTGTCTCTATTATAACAATTCAGCATAATAATATTGCTTTTGGTGAAAGCGAATATCCAAACCACTTTGTATAATAGGCCTTTGTGCGATTCGTTTACAAAATATGATGTGTATGCAATCAACACAAATGCATCAATACTTCACGACACTGAATATAAAACCTCAAACAACAGATTGGGAAAAATTTGCAAAATGTGTTGGTGACATTCGGCTGGCTAGCCAAAGAGAAAAATGAATTAGGCCTAAAACCATTCAAGTGGTTGTTACAACCTACACATAGACAAGGAAATTTACAACTACGGTTACGTAATTCCTTTTGTAGAAGTGATAAGTGGCGCCGAGGAAATGTGGAGCTTGTCATCCACTCTTTCAGTATACTGAGCAAAACGTAACCGTTTTGAGAATTAGCCAAATTTTACGGCAAACTAGTATCCCCATAAAAGTTCAACAAGAAATTTGAAATTTCAAAAAACCATCCCACTTATCTCTTCAAATATTTTAATATTAAAAAAAGCGATGAATCTGTTAAGGGCAATACAACAGGCTGACTAATGTACATTCGTAAAACATCAGGCCCTATCGTAAATATTATTTTTATAGAAGTTCCACAAATCAAACATACGACAACCTGCACGAGAATCCTTAGATTATTCCCATAACTAGTTCCCAATATTTTCGACTCTAAGAAAATGGGCACAACCTTTTAAGAACAGTTCTAGGCATCATCCTTAATTAAATTATAGCTGGCAGTAAGGTTTTTCAGAAAGTGCTACAAACAGGCATATGGATGATAAGAGTGCAAACATAACCCCACATGTTAATGTTAATCATAAACAGGTTTGTTCACAGTCTTACGCAAGGAACGTCTCTATAAAGGGTCTTCCACAGATTAAACTGGATCACGTGATAAAGATTTTATCCTATTCGGAAATGCTGGTTCGATTCTCGGCCATACAGCCTCTGTATGTCACTATTGAACTTTGTCGTGGTTTTCCTCAGTCCTATTAAAGGAATTCTGTGACTAGCCAATTCATTACAACATTACTATTTATCACCCTACAATTTGATGCTATGGTATATGAAACAAAAATATGATCACTAAAAATGTACATAAAATATTCTCTACGAAATTTCTAGTTAATTATAGAATCACATGTTCATTTCTGTTAAGATTTTCAAACACATTTTAGATAATTCGAAGTTGCGTTCGTGTTTATCCGAACTAAGATTCCTTAATTTAATCACCATGAAACTTCATAGTAATATAATTTAATTTATTAAGCGCTTCACTAGATAATTTTCATAAGCCAATTGTTACTTTCTCTTCTGTTGGTCCAAAATTCCTCCACAGCGCTTCGTTCCCAAGCTTCTTTAATCTATGTGTGTTTTTACTCTCAGAATAGATGATCACCTTTTAACACTAGTTGAAAACATCCGGTATATGACAGTCATATTTCAATCTCTAAGACAATTACAAGTCAGAATAAATAAAAAGAACGAAACACACGATTCAGTAGTTTCATGTGGACGAGATAGTGGTTGGTGAAGCCAAATTTAATCGCATTGTAAGCAGTCTTGCAATCCTGTATTCTTTACTTTCATAGTGAAAATCATCGTCGTCGTTATCACCATCATCATCATCTTTTGCGCTACAACAATTGTACAGTCCTCTCAATAATAAGCAACCTCCTCTATTCAACAATATCCAATGCAGCTGACGCGACTGCCTGATTCCCATAGACCTGGGGGTCCTTATTCACTTCCTCTACCCCTTTTTGTTCTTGGTCTACCACGTTTTCTTCTGCCTTCTACCTTGGTTCCCAACATCCTCCGTGAAACCTTTAATTTGTCCATTCGTTGGACGTGGCCGGCCTACAGCACTCGCTTATTCCTTGTGTATACAGATACCTTTGTTCCGTGGAAGAGATCATGTAACTCTTTACTGTACCTTCTTCTCCACTGGCTAACTTGCCCTACTGGACCAAATATTCCCCTCCAGATCTTCCTTCCAAATATGTCCAAACTTACTCCATCTGCTACACACAAGGTCCAGCATTCTAGCCATATGTAAGAATTGAAGTTATTACTGTCCTAAACAGCTTTATTTTAATGACTCAACCGTAAGCAAGTACACGAAAACAAACACTTTTAGACAAACATTACATGCATCCCATGGGTCTCAAACTCTACACTACTACTTTAAGAAGCCAACTTTTCTTCTCGATCTCTATGCGTTAAATTTTGCCAGTACGAACTTTGAAAACCAGAAGTGTATGTTTCAGGACAAAAACGTGTCACTTGAATTTTAAATTAGTTTAATGAATATTTTAAACCCTGACTGATCGATGTAAAACTTCTGCCTTACAGACGACTTGAATTCATAGAGGAGAAACCCGTTTTAAAATTCTATCATAATATGTTTGCCATTTTGCTGATTACGAACTAACGGAGGCGGTTCATTATGCTACAGGAACTCGGCGGTCACGTGACATTAGTTGATTAGCTTCGTGCTACTCTAGCGTACTTGCAATCAGCACTAATTAACTACGTCATTCATAGCTACAAACGCACGGCTCCGACAGACAATTATTTCAAGTCTTACATTCTGTGTGCGGTTTTCAGCGTCGACAAACTTCCCAGACTTCGGAAGTGTAAAACAGTGCGTGCAGTAGGTCACTGGGAGGTATTCATTGCACATGCCTGACTTTCAGGAATTTACTTCAAGAAATGCTAGTTTTACGCTTTTCTCGGTCACTGTTCTTCTCAGCAAGATACTCCCTCTCGAAACAGATTCCAGTTCAACGTCGGGGTCAGTCCGCCATTTTCAGAGAAAGATATAGGAACCACACTCGCGGAAAACACAGTTCCACTTCAATATGACACTCAGACCACACTCGAAGAAAATTACATTTCGTACCATCGGTGGACCAAATCCTACATTCGCATTATTCACGTTCAGGTCTAATATCGGGCCAGGCCAATAAATCCGACAGTTTAAAAAACAGACTTCAAGACAACTGGAAAAACCACTTTCCAACTGGCATATGCCCCTAATTCAATCCCGCGGCCACGAACGATGATACGAAAGCGTATGGATTCCGTAGAACCGAAAATCCACCTACGAGCAGAGAGTAACAGGTTAGTGTAACATTCTGGCGTACGTACACCCTCAAAAAATGCAACATATTTCGACCCAGCGGAGGACGTAAATTTGATTTGACAACAATTTTAAAGCAGTCGTGAAGAGAAAAATACTAACGCTTCAATTTAGTCAGACACGATGTTGTTTAATGCACTTCTTCTGCATACTGGTAGGGTCAAATATATAGCATCAGGAAGGGAATATTTTTCCTGTAGCAAACAACAAGGAGAAGACACTTGAGCGAAAAAAACATACGCAGAAAGATAGTATTAAAATTAATGTTAGACAAGCAGGAAATTTCGTGGTTGAGATTGAAGGCACTGTACGTTCTGTCAAAATATTCTGTCTGTTTTCCCCTACGTCTGACAATGTAGAAACTGCGTAAAATTACTCGATTGAAGACCAATTATTTTAGGTGCTGAACTATAAACCACACCGGGTGAATGCTTTCACTTATTCTGCGGATTCCGACAATCAGATTTGCCAATCCAGGAGAAACCAGGCAAAAGAGCCTACGAAGCCATTCAAAATACTTACCAAATTCACTAAGCCATTACAATTCTGTTAATAATTTAAAATTGTGTAATAAAATTTGTCATGCAAAGAAATAATTTTTTAACAACAGGGGAGAGTGCTGCACAAAAATTCTAATAGGCCGGCACTGCCTAACCATCTAACCGCTGCTACCGTTGTGCAAATGACTGAGACAAGTTGTTAATTAATTAAAAGTCTAAAAAAAATCTACATTTTGGCCAATTTTGAGCTTTTTATCAATAAGGACATTACATCGCCCATAGATGGATTTCCGATAATGTGGTCGTCTACTGAAATATCCTGGTTTCCCTTGCTTCGACAAGTTAAAGTAATGGCAAGAGAAATGCACCTGCGGTCTTTCGGGTTATTTCACGGTGCATTCTTTCAGATTTCGGCCCACTTTCCAAAAAAAAGTTACACTCCTTGCATCTACAGGACTGTTACAGTCCCCATATGGTACGTCCGGTGTTTTTCTTTTCTTATACCAGAACCAAATATGCCCAAGAAATAAACTTTTATTATAAAAAGATGTAACCAGTTTGAAAAAAAAATTACTAAAAGCATTTATCAGAATACGCTGATGTACCGATAAAGCTCTAAGCAGTCTCCTAGTTCGAATATTGCCTAACCTAGCAGGGTTTTTAACGAATTTCGTCAGTCTTTCAGTAGACTTCACTGGATAGCACCTTACAGAGGCCCTTGTCTAAATCCCTACCTACATTTTACAACACTGATTTCATCACGACTCGCACCGAATTCTAATTTCTGCGGTCGAAATAACACAGAACAAAGAATGAGCTGCGTGTACATTACGACTTGACGCAGTCTTGGAGCAGGTTGTTGAGGCACTGTGCTACAAGCCAGAAGGTCGCGGCTTCGATTCTCTATGTTGTCATTGGAATTTTTCATTGACATAATCCTTCCGGCCGCACTATGGCCCTGGGGTCGCCTCAGCTTCTAACAGAAAAGAGTACCAGAAATATTTACTGAGGTGGCAAAGGCGGCAGGTGGTTAGGGCTAATATCCTTACCACCTACATGTGCCTCAACCTCCTCGAATCCTCAGGGCCTCTTCAGGTCTGTATGGTGACTGCTTTAGTCATTGTGATTAGGCAGCGTGTGTGGGATGGGCTCATTAACCTAGCGATGAATGAGCTGCCAACCTCTGGCTCACCAGCACGTGTAACGGGTTGGGCAATGGAGAGCAGTGACCAAAAACTCACAGTCGATGAGAAATTACTCCATGGCACTCTGACGTACTTAAGGTGCAACAGCTCGGAAGAGTGGAGACAGATGGAGAAATGAAAAATAGACACAGAAGAATGTAAAACCACGCGGAAAACATTTTCCTTCATCTCTTTAAAGTGTAATGATACATGTATGTGCCACCTGCTTCACGTTTCAAGAACTCCGCACTTCGACCACAGAATGTATTTATCTGGTTCGTAGAACAAACAGTGACTATTTCCCTAAACAACATCGGCAAACGCGATGAGCCTTGAGGTAGCCTACAAAGAAGCCAGGGTACTGCAACACATTCGTGCTGTACGAACAACAGTACAAATGTTTGCCTAATTAAACCGAACTTAGCTTTGCTTTGAGAGACAAAATCAGGAATGGCTGGAATTTCATGCACGAAACTTTCTTCTGTTCTATGCTGATGTTAAATTATATTTTGGAAGGATATTAAAGACCAAAATTCAATTCAAGCTTCTGGGAATATGACGACGTAATACCGCGTACTCTTGTATAAATATGCCCTTTCGTTAGAGAAACTGCCTTCCTCTTCACATCACAGCTTGAAGAAAATGTATGTCGTCTGTCAGTTCAATAAATTACTCTCATACCACTCGGCGTCACTAATTTTCACAGTCAGAGCTGTGGAAGCCACAGATCCCTCAATTATGAATTATCATTACGAAATTAGGAATACATTACCCTTTTGGAGCCCTAGCTACCGATCAGTGCAAAACCCTCACACTATCCATCTGTAACACAAATATTAATATAGAGCAACCCTCGTCCAAAGCGGGGGACATGCTCCACAAAAATGTGCCGTGTTCGGGGAATCCGCATTGAACGAGCTTAACATTCTATACGATTAATAATACGGATATGGGAAGGCGACAGTGTCTGCATAAAATTACATCATAAACATACACTAACAATGCCTACGCATAAACGTGCAGCTTTGTAAAACAGAGGACAACCTCGCGAGAGGAATCCCAGATAGCAGGTAAGACGAAAAACGAATCTGGTTATTCAAACGTATAAGCAAAAGAGGCCGCTCTTACCTTTTCTCAGAAGTTGTATTTCTGGTAGGCTACTAAAACGTGGCTGGAAGTCTGCGTGCAACCGAGTTTTCCTCATTCAACACATAATGGATTTCGTTTATTGTCACACGCATAATCGAATCCACGATGGAGGACTTGGCTAAATAAATAGCCGTAAATTTGCGCGTTATGAAGTGTTATCGGGCAGTCAGTCATTGAAAGATAAGTTATTTCCATTCCATCCAGATGTGGATTACTACCCGAGAAGATTAACTGTATCTGGTCGCCATGAAAGGTATAGTTTGAACTGTTGCTTTAAAATGGCATAAAATGTGGGTTTTCACCTTAATATAGAAACAATGTTGGCGGGTGTATAAGAATAAAGCGTTGAGATGCACGGAGTAAGAAAAGGAAATAAGAGATACAGATAATGTAACTTCAAACACTTTCGCCATTTTTGTTCTTTACCTTATCTATGACGCAGTTAGGACAATTAAACGAAAGAGATCCAAATCGGTAGAACTGCAGAAAATAGGGGGAGATGAAAAATGCACTCAGCCTTATATTCTGAACAAGATAAAGGGAAAGGTTTCAGCTGGAATATCAAAATATGATTAGAGGATAATATTAACATGTGTATTATAATCATGGAAAGTAAGTGTGGGTGTTTTTCACTGCCTCGTCCCAAAATCCACTGATGGGCTTTCGTAATCGAGTTAATAAAAACTCTGCTCGCAAAGAGCACCAAATTCCTTCGGCAGTTTAGCAATTAATGGTCTTTGAAGAATGACAATGATCCATAGAGATAAGTAGTCGTTTCTACTCTATATTCAGTTACGAATAAAAAGTGTTGGCCTTGACCTTCAGACTCGGTAACCTTCAATAATGCAGCTGCCGATACTCACGTCGTGTTTTATAGACGTGTGTGTCAGCAGCACCGTGACAAAAGTCCCTGTAACACGCAATGTCACACATTTTATATCCCAATAAAATTTTACGGAAATATTGCCCAGTTTTCACGAAAGCATACCTTCAATATTTTATCTACTATAATGCACCCGCCATCAGCAGACATGGGCTTGCGACTTCTTTACTACTTCGGATACTAAAATAAATAATTCAGAAGATTTCCAAACCAATCCATATGGGTCAATTGCAGTATATGTATTTTCTCAAACACCATTTCGCAAAAGACCAGAACCGCGTTGTTAGCACTCGTGTGTGTGTGTGTGTGTGTGTGTGTGTGTGGTGTCCAAAATTTCGAGGTTCCGAATCTGGGAATGGAAAGGGTTTGCTATTTCCGTTTTACATGGCTACGCTCAACCCCTGTATGCATATGCTCTAATTGTATCTCAAATACATCAGTGTTTCCTCCTAAATTCATCAAAACAATAATACAAATCTTCGCTACATCAATTACGCAACTAACAGGCCGAGTTAAACAATTATATAACGATATATATCCACAAAGGGTTAGAGTACGAGCCAGTAATCCGTTCTTACTGTAACGTCATTGGATAAATCCGATTGTATTTATCTCAATGTAAGAAAAATCTTTTATCAACTCTTAGAGTTTATATGACTAATGGCAGGTCGATTCTGAATTACTAATTGGAAAGTATGAGAAAGTGTGTGGGATTGACCTATTTTTGGTAATAACGTAGCACCTGCTGGACGGACTGATCAAAATCCTCAACCAAGCTATAGGATACTCTTTGTAGGATAAGTGTCCAAATTAGAACGCACATTATGAACCAGGAAGATGAAGTTCCTCCAGGGCGAGTTCAACCCACTGAATGCCTGGGTCGGATAGGTGATGAATGAAAGAATAAACGACTGAAAGAATGAAATGGAGTAATACATGAACGAATGAATGAACGAACGAAAAAAGAATGACCATAAAAGAAGTAAGTAAGGAATGAATGAAAGAATTAATTAATAATTGAATATATGGAAGAATGGATAGATGGATGTGTGGATGGATGCACGCATGAATGAATGAATACAATAACGAATGAATAAATAAACGAAAGAAAGAATGGAAGAAAGAAGGATATAGAAATTAAGTACTTAAGTAATTAAGTAATGAAAAAATGGATGTGTAAATTAAAAGAATTACTGGACAGGTGAATGAATAAACATCTTAAAAATGTGCATGAATGGCAGAAGGATGGGTGGACGGACGGATGTATGGATGGATTGATGATCCGATGGACTGATGGTGGGTAAAATATGGACTAAACAAATAACCATCTAACACAACTTTATAAAATATTCTTAGAGTTACACGTTTCGATCCTAATGGGGTCATCGTTATGCTGACCTTTAGAACATAGTAAAAGAAGTAAACACATTGCATTGTGGAAGTGGGATCGTACTTCCCAATGCAATAGGTACTTCTTGTAATATGTTCTAAAAGTCATCCTGATGCTAAACAGATTAAGCTCGAAACATGTAGCTGTATGAATACTTTATAAAGTTGTGCTCGATGGTTATTAGTTTATTTCTTATTTTATAGTTGAACTCAAAGAACGCATAATTTTAAAAATGATGGTGGGTAAAATGAAAGGGAGTACGAATAAGCAAATTAATACACACTTTGAATTTCCTCTCCAACTCAATTATCAGTAAATGAATCCAATGTTTGTAACAATAAGACTGAAAATGGGAAAGCCTTGGCTTCAGCGCTAATATTAAAGTATTTCAAAGAATTCCATCTACAAGGTTGCTAACGTTTTTCCTTTCCACTTCACCCCGTTCGTGATTTACAAGAATCTTCCCTCCCGCTTTTTTTTTTACTGTTAAGTTTTGGCTTACATTCTTCACTGTTTTATCAAGGTTTTTTATTTTGAATTTCACTGATCCTGACGGCAAAATTTGCTATAAAAGAAGACGATTCTTTGCACCGTAACAGAAGTCACAGATCACGTCACGTAATAAATAATAAAAACGTTCAGTTATTGTTCAGTATTTTAAAAATGTTATCCTTACCCAGTGTGCTTCATTATAATCTTGTATTCTGGAAGAAAACTTCTGAATCTTGACCGGGACATCGGCCATACTGAGTGAAATTATGCATTTTTCTCCTCGGTTACGTTACCAAATGTCCAGAAATTACCTCGGTTACGAAAAAGCCGCTTCCACATAAATCATATCCATTTATAACGTGCCAATCAGTATCACTTTACGCTGCGTAAATGCTCATAGTGATAGCGTTGTTCAATAACCGAGACAAAAATGTCTGCTCTAAATTTTCAGGGTCTTGTAACATTTGGGGTTTCTGAGCAAGGTAAATATGTTTTTTCGTTGGTATGTGGTGTCGAACAGTCTGGTAGGAAGTTAACAACGTTTCGGAGAAACCTGCTGCCTCCACCTGCAATTCAGAAGGGTGATCCTGAAGTGCGAGGAAGAAGGTTCCTCCTAAACACTGGAAGCCTCCTACCAGAACACACATCATCACATCTAATTCAACGGTAATTACCATGTTCACATTTCGGTGTTACTCTAGACTGCGCTAGTTGAAGAATAAAAGACCAACTTGATGTCACTTGCTATTTTATTTCACTTCTTATGTGCTCAACATGTTTCGGACATTAATATATCCATCATCAGGAGCTTGCGACTATGCTGCTGAATTA
>Ga0123352_10005952_pt1 | contig 18538 bp, 9 predicted proteins | sample TergutLab28metaG_FD_89700 | JGI IMG/M metagenome (GOLD analysis project Ga0123352, IMG submission 89700) | Labiotermes labralis P1 segment gut microbial communities from Petit-Saut dam, French Guiana - Lab288 P1 | ecosystem: Host-associated > Arthropoda: Insects > Digestive system > Gut ... | reverse complement strand
TTTGGTTGGTGTGGGTATAGGAGTGTTGGGGGTGGTTGGTTGTGGAGTGTTGTGGTCTGGGGGGGGGAAAAACTGTGTTGGTGGGGGTTTTTGGGTGGGGGTGGGGGTGGGGGGGGGGGGGGGGGACAAGGAATGTATGTAAGATTTCTTTTGGGGCACTTTCTGAAAATGTTCATTTGGGTAACAAAGAAGAGGTAAGAGGATTATGTTACGTTGGTACTGCTCGAGCTAGGGTGTGAGGATGAGAGGTATATCACACTGGGTCAGGTTTGTTTTGAATGACAGGCTTTTGTGTTAGTAATCTCTATATTTTTTGTGCACACTGTCATGCAACAACACAATCTACAATTCACAGTGGTTACTAGTTTTGGCCTTTATTCAGGCCATCATCAGACCATACATCATTTAGAATTAAATGAAAACCATACAATTGTCTTAATGTAAAATGGGAAGATATCTCTTCCTTCCCATTCCCCCCCTCTTCACTTTGTTTAAGGTTGCTGTGTCTACCATGAACCATAGTGTTTTAATAAACACATTCATTATTTTCATCAATATTTTGTTTTCTTAACACATTGTAAGTAATGTCTGTTGACATGTTTCAAGCCATGTACTACTGGATGCATTTTGACAAAATTTTACATGTGTTTTGCCACTGGAGTACATCCCAAATTTATGTGTTTGATTTCCTGCTGTTGGTAATAACAACATGGATGTGCGGCGGAGTGAGGTGGGAGCAACAATAGCTCTACTACTGAACTGGCAGTAATTGCAGTAACCTTAGGAAATAAAGTAATTGTGCTAGGAGTAGTAGGCAGTAGCACCATTAGTACTGAAAGTGGCCATAATAATAAATTTTGGCATTATACTAATGTGTGGTTGATATCTTAACTTTTATCAGGCACATGGGGTGCCCATGTCCTGTTCAGTTAACTCTTAACAGTCAAACACGACAACACTGCCCTGCACAGATGACGGCATGGGCATTTAAAATTAAATTAACTGTGGCCATTGGTGGCTAAATTGGGGTTTAAAGGCCAGATGACAAAGGTTAATCAAAGTTATTTGGAGTAGCCAGGAGCATAGGGAATTCAGAAGTTCACAGAACTCATATGGCAATTGTGCACTGTGGTATGGATTACACCTTTCCATTCTTGTTGTATGAGTGAGGAGAAGGTTCAGATACTGTGTGTGCACATGCATACAAGTGCGAAAGGGAAACAGAGTTACATGACACTGAAATTGATGTTGCCATGGAGAGACCACATTGTCTTTCCCTTTAATATGTTTAATTTCAGTCACTGGTACCAGTGTACTATATGCGAATAACTGATGAGGCAATAATTTGTGCACCCTTTGATAAATGATCCTGAATAAGGTACTTTTTGATTTGTGAAAAATATTGCAACTTTTATTTAATTTATGTTAGTCTTATGTTGATTGTGGTCTTGCAGAATAACTCTTCACTGTTCTGTTTAATAGTAGTGACTAATGACCATTGTAACTAAATTGGTAAAATTTTGGAGTGGTGGTGGAAGAGAAATATGCATGCATGCAGATTGTGCATCATTCTTCCTGTGCATTAAAAATTAGAAACGTGGTGCAGAAGCCTGAGTATATGTCTTTTGGCTTTGAAGGGCTGGAAATCTGTGCAGCAGAAAGTAATATACACAGGTAAGTTGCGAAGGTTGTGGTATTATAGAATTTAGTGCTATATTTTTGGGTACCGTTAACCACACAACATGCAGGCACAGCACAAAAGTTTGTAATTTTATGTCCACTGACATGATAACCTCATTCTCATGTAAGTCAACGAGTTGTTTGTTTATGTTTAGAACTTACACTGGTTTGGGTATGCTGGATGATCCAGCTTTTGTTCCTGGTAGAGGGAAGAGAGTTTGCTGTTCTTTGGAATGTCCAGGCAGGGTCTGGGGCCCACAGAGTTTCCTGTTCAACTGGTACAAGGGTCTGTTCCTCCAGTAAAGTGGGTGGGGCATGAAGTCAACCACACACTTCCATCTAGTGCCAGGGTCAAAAAAGTGTGGAGCTATGCCTCTACTCGTCATATATGCTTTCATTTTATGTGTACAGGAACAACTTTACCTGTACCGATCTGGTTATACAATGGGGGACTTTTAAGGGAAAGTAAATTCTTTCCAGAACCTCTTGTTTAAATTTGGGCTGTTTCTTTAAACGTTTTCTGACATTTTTTTATCACTTCCCATTGTTTTTTGACATTGTAACTTGTTCTGTATGGTAAAGAGTGAGGCTATGCCAGTGGTTAAGCAGCATGACATGAAGGTGTATGGGGGATGGAGGTATATTAAGTTCGCTGATAGGGGGGGATATGAAAGGTCAGGTTCACTTCCAAACCAACACCCGCCTAACTGTTGGGGAATGAATCAATGGTTCCTGTTAGATGGAATGTTTAGTGGGCCTCAGAGCCAGTCTGAACTTTGGGATGAAGGGAAGAGTCACTTTTCCCTGTCAGGAATTAACCTCTGTTCCCCAGTCATACAGCCTGTAGCATATTCCTGTATTGGTTGAGTTATCCAAGCTTCATTGTTACTCAGTGATGTAACAAAACATCTGTTCACTGATAAGAGTTAGGAGGTGTATGTGTATGTTTTTGTTGAATCCATAGGAAGTACAAACTGTGGTACAATGAAGCTCTTGCAGATGGAGTGCTTCAAAAAATACTGTTGCTCCTTGTGTCTACACATAAAAAAACACAAGCCCCCAGTCTTGATAACATGCAGTTTCATTGTGATTTGAATGAAGAATTTAGAGCATGCCATGGAAGTAGCTATCCATTGACAAGTACCAGTAATGGAAACAAATGAACTGTTTAGGGCCATAAGTTGAACTTAGATCGCAGTGACAGAAGGATTGAACACGAATGAACCGCAAGCATTCAACAGATGCACTCAGAAATTTGTTAGTGCATAGCTTTGACTCATGTACCTGATATTTTCTGAATGTGTCATTCCACCACAGTATACTGGTGAAATATATTGATGAGTACTCTGATAAGAATAATTTCAGATTCATTACATTCTCTTACTTTTACATGTTACAGTATATTATCTGTTCAGTACATGGCAGCATAATTCTGCACAAATTGTTCGTAAAAGTTTGCTATATGCATGATAGAAATGGAGGTTTGTGGCTGAGGCTTTACAGCTCAGATATCAAATGAGATGTTAGGCAAAGTACATTCCCTTTATTTTTGAAATTGTAGTATGTTTCATAATATATACTTTTATTTTATACTGCTGAACAGTTCAGTTGCACATTGACAGCAGCAGTGTAATGTAAAATATGAAACAGTTTCAATACAGGGTAAGTATTTCCACTGATGATGAATTTATATGCATTAAAATTGGTTATGATATGTGTGGCATTTGGTATGAGTTGCTAGCAAAAATTTCTAGACTTGTCTATGGCAATGACACTAGTTACAGGCCACAGTGTGCCTTTGATGCTTATGTCACTCAGTTATATTTGCTTTTGTGTAAAACTGTGTAGTAATGAGCAGTTTGTGAAATGGCAGGTGTGAAAGCATAGTGACAGTGTTATCAGGAAGTTGGCAAGCTAGAGTACAAAGAAATGTCATGATGAAATCAGCTGCATCATTACTGTTCTTTCTCTCCTGACACCACTTTGTCTATGATTTTTTGGATGGGAATAGTAATCTGTTCTCCATGCATCCTGTGTGTGCTTCATTAGTCCCTCAGGTCCTTTTCCCCAAATAAACTGAAGATAAAAGGAAGGGATGTAAAGTTGTGAAGATACAGCAATAAATGAAGAAGGTACTGGCGCAGATAAAAGAAGCAGGAGTACTGGGAGTGCTTTGGCAGAGAAGAATCACTGACCTTGTATGAATTGTTGATAATTTGAAAAGACACCACTCTGAAAAGGACATGGAACACTTGGATGTGAAACCTACTTATGTATTCTTAATAGCATCTGGAAACAGTTTGGTAGCACCTCATGCATATTCTTTATGTTTCATATACATGTGCCAATTATTAAGGAGAATTTTTAACAATTAAATGTAATGGAGGAGGGATGGATATAAATAATATACCCTTGTGGTTATTGAAGATTGTTGTGTATTATTTGCACAGGCTGATCCACTGCGAAGTGAAAAATGGTCAGAGCAGAATGCTACAGGCAAAGATGATAACTCATGTTCCATCACAGGTAAGGAGATACATTGTTGGAAGTAAGTGTATTGTAGGATGTTTTATGGCTCATAAAGTGTTAAATGACCTATCTATAAAATACCATTCATCCCCTCTTTGGTTTTATGTATTTATTCATGCCAATTGATTTCCAATGGCAGAGTTCAGCTTAATGAAACTGTAAAATCAGTTCCCAGCATTCTGTTTATCAGTGCCCATTATAGCTGCTTCAAAGGTTCTTCTCTGTACAGGTTTTGTGATGCATTTGTGCCATATAATACAGGGAGTGCAATTGAAAACCAAACCAGGACACACAGCAGACTTAGTAACCTTACATTTCTGTAAATAGTGTTACAGCAAATATATAAAACAACTTTCTGCTTGCTAGCGTAAGTGTTGATAGTGACTTCTTCAGTTCTCAGACATGCTTCATTTTGAAGGAACTGAAATGGTGGGAACTATTCTGAATTTCCTAGAACACTTTTGGTTTGTTTTCCTCATATAGGTTTCCACTTTGAAAAATCCTCTGAATTCAAGTGTACCGAATACTTGGGAACAAAAATTTATAATACTTTGCTTCACACATCTGCTACACACAGAAGAATAAACTGGACTGTGTGATTCAGTGTAACTGTACATGTTATGATAGTATGGGCAGTGCATGAGTCCTGCAATTGCCATTAAATGTGCTGCACTGTGTCAGCAGTTGCTAGTTGAAATCTTCATACAGTATTTAATAGTCTGTTTGTCAGATGTCAAACAAGACTGCAAGTTGGAGGCCATTTCCATCACCTGCTGTAACACTGGGTAAATTCTATCATACGTTACACACATTATATGAGGAAATGTAGCCAGTAAGCATACCATGTGTGTGGGTTCTTTTCTCATTTGACCGACCTTTCAGTACTGTGCAGTGCTTCTTAGCACTGGTTCAACATACTGTGGAAAGGAGGGATAATTTTTTTTTTTTTGGAGACCGTTTTGGTGCAAAAGTTGGGTACTATACCCATAGTATTTACACCATTCCTGCACTGTGTATAGTACAATGAATCAATGTAAGTTTGAAGTATTGTATAGATTTTCATGGTGGTTGATGTGTGCCATCTGAGGCATTAGTACTTTTTAATTCTATGTAACTGAAGTGGAAAAGTAGCATTATTTCAGATTTTGAGTTCCTAATGACACCAGTACAATATAATGCTATTCTTAACATCTTGCATGGAGGCAGTGTCGAAATATGTGACTGTTTTGGTGAAGAGATGTAGTACATTCTTAGATAACATGACTGTAAATGTAAAGTTCTCCCTGTCTGTGTCATGAACATACGGAGGGGAAGCAGGGTTACAGCTCCACTGATTCTTAACCTCGGTACTGGTTGGAGGTGAGTGGTCAAATTTGTGCTCCAGTACCCAGTGAATAGGCTAGGTGGGCCCCAGAGCCAGTCAGGACATTTTGGAGAAGAGTAAAATCTCTTGCATGTACCCAGATTTTAACTCCACACTGTCCAGCATGTAGCCTTATCACTGAACTAATTATCCCAGATCAGATAAAGACTGCTGTAACCACATAATGTTTGGTAGGGAGATGGGTTGTTTGTATGAACCTTCTCACATGTTAGCAGTGCTAAAACACAAAACATTATTGAGTCTTTAGGTTTTCATGTGTTTGACAGAGTGGTGTCAGATGGTTAACAGCATTTCATAGGAAGGTGCCGTTTGACCCTTCATTTCTACACTGATGATGGGGGCATTGTATGACACAAGTTTGTTAATGTACACACCATCCAAATACAGTATCAAATCAATGGTCTGTATTTGGTGTCTGTTTTAATATCACAGATTTTTCTGTGGTCTCCTACTTACAAAATTAACCACTTAATTGGAGAAATGTCCTGTCTCATAAGTTTGTAGTCCTGAGCTAGTCAAGATATTTGTGGCCAGTATGGAACTTGAGGCTTCAATTTTGTGTTAGCAAGAGCCTGACACTGGACTGTATCCAGAACCACGTGAATGATGTACACGTCATCATTGTTGTCATTGATGATGATGATACCAATGGCAGGTATAAATATCACATTGTTTTCAATATTCTGTGTGAGCAACTACTTGACACCATCACAACCATGACAAATTATGTGTATAGGCTTTTCATCGTCCTGTGTATAAGGGGGAAATTGTTCATGTGCATGCATGTTACCAAACATTGCATTTGTTCTTAACCCATAACACCTGAGTAGAAGAGATTTTTTGCATTTGGCAAATAAGAATAAAGCTCTTGCAGTTTTGCTTCAGAAAATTTGGTTCGGGTATATGCCATGCCGAAAGTGATTAATTCCTTTTAAAAATTTCCTGGAGCCTTCAATTTCTGATTCTATCATATTGCAGTCCTGGAATCATATGTTGAACTCTTCTTGTACAAGAAAAGAGATTCTGGAATATTCTTGAATGTGTTCAGGAAAATCAGTTTGTAGGAATTCCACATGAGGAGAGTGAACAAGGTTATGTACATTTAATCAATTTTTCTAACAGTGGAAGTTCCACTTTGAAAGCTTTGATGCTACCAAATATCTTACCTTTGCCATTATTTTTTTTTCATAGAGTAGTCGTGTGGACTTCTCGAAGGATGATTGGTTCTTCATCATCCATTTCTTCAGTTCTTTTGTTATACTTTTCCATGAATAATTTTATTTTCTTCGGTAACTCAAAAAAAAAGCTGCAAAATAAATCTGCAACTCAACCTCCTCACATCATCGTATTAAATTAAGACTTCATATTTGCGAGAAAAAAAAAGTCACTAATTCACAGATTTTGACGGTGCTTATTTTTTCTTCCATAGGAACCAGTTGTAAATGTTTCACCACTAACTGAAAGTCATCATTGAAACCTTCAGTAAAAAAATCAGCTGCACAATTTATATAATACCTCTCCCTCATCCACTGCAATTGAATATGAACAAAATCGTCACATTTTTGTATAAGGTGACATGTGCATCTCCTGCCAGGTGGTTCACACAAATAGTTACTGTTTTCACAGAGACACTGATAGTTTTTAAAATCTGGTGTCTTGAGGGGGTGGGGGGCAATGTTTCATCTGCCTTCATTATACATTCCTTGACATATCTTATTTAACTGATTTTGATGTCTGTGCAGTAATTTGTGAAATAGCAAAACTTGCAAGAATAGCAGCCCACTGCTGCTTCATTTGTTTTAGCAACAACTAACCATCTAACTTCATGGAGCAAAATCCTACTTGAGAAGCTAATAGTTCTTCAGCTAGTCAAGAAATTTCCTGCATTTTGTGGAACCTGAGATTTTATCACCATGTTCACAAGAGCCTGCCACTTTTCCCTATCCTGGGCCATATTAATTCAGTCTGTGTCCTCCCATGCTCTTTTTATAAGATACATGTCAGCATTATTCTCCCAGCTCTATCCAGGTCTTGGAAGTGGTCTCTTTCTTGTAGGTTTCCCCACCAAAATCTTGTAGGCATTTCTCTTCTCCCTGTATGTGCCACATGCACTACCCATTCCCCTTCATGTGTTCATCTGAACAGTATTTGGTGAGGAGTGTGATTCATGAAGCTCTCATTGTGCAGTTTTCTAGTCTCCTCTTACCTTCTTCCTCTTAGGCCCAAATATCATCCTCAGCACCCTATTCTCATACACCATCAGCCCATATTATTCTCTCAGAGTTATACACCCACATAACACAACAGACAGAATTACAGCTTTGTAAATCATCTTTATAATCTTAGATAGCAAAGAGGACGATATATTCTTGGCCAAATGGTAACTGAATTTTCCACCCCTGATATCTTTATGTATACCTTTTGATTTACTAACAATATTAAATATATTCTGCATCTGTTGATATCACATTTAAGGTCTTTGAATTTGGCTTCTCTTCAAGCACATCAAAGTTATCTCTGCCTAAGGTTATTAATGATGGAATAAGTATTTGGCACTGGTACCCCATTTTTGTGAATGTGACAAGCAGCTTTATCATGCCTTATACTAAAAAAAAAAGGCACATATTTCCATTTTATTGAACTGCACAACCCTTGTCTCCTCATTTCTTCATTTCTGACACATCACATAATAAAAATACACAGCACAGAGATTACACTTCCACTTAATAACCAAATTTACTTAGAGAAGAGACAGGATCAGACGCAACTGTTAGTGGTGATTACAAACACCAGAATACCATTTGGCCTCCAAAACCATAGACAACAGCCTCGGTCAGCATTACTATATAAAGCAAATCTGCATTGTAAATTTGTACTTAGTTAAGTATGGGGCATAATTGACCTAGTATATGCAATAGGACAATTACTTTTTGTTTCAAAATGCAGCCAGCAGCAATCTTGGAAGTTCCTGAGGAGAATTAACACATTGTATATTAGTATTTTTCACTTCTGTTCCAAGTTCTTGGTACTGCGACTGTCAATGAACAGTTTCTGTGTAAAGCCGCTTCATTGAACTGTCCTCTAGGAGGAAAACCCAGGGAAGTGCCCAACTCCTTGGCAGCATTTACCATCCACAGAGCAGAATGCTGGAGACACTCTGTCCTCTGTGTGACCTGAATGCAGCATAATAGATATGGTTAACCTAGATTCAAGGTAGCACGCCTGTAAGTTTTTGGCTAATTGCCATTAAAATCATCTTGTAAAAAATAAAGTAAATTATTCAGTGTTGAGATGGACCCTTTCCAATAGTTAGAAAAAAATCAGCCAAGGGCCATGTAAAACAAACTTGTGGGCCATGTGTTTGAGGCCCCTGCATTAGGCAGAAGATGTAAATATAGTGATCTTCACCTTCGTATGGTATTCCTAATTAAGGACGTTTCATGTCTTGTTTGTCACCCAAGTCATGCTAGTATAACCATTTCCATGTTTACATGAAAAAGTATCTGTCAGATTAAGTTTTTCCAATTTTTAAGTTTAGTTTTAGAGTGCTTAATATATTGACACAAGTAGGATACATGATTTGATCTTAAAGCCATTAACCTAGCCTGTAAATGCAGTCACAGTGGAATTTCTATACCTTGTCAGTCTTTGCTTTTATTGTTGCTTATGTGATTGGTTGGCATTTGTTTAAATTTTTGTCACATGGGCTTTCAAATGATGGAATTTTCTTTGCTCCCATCCCCCAGATCCAAACACCATTATTTTCAAATGCATGTTGTAAAATGTGTGCTAGCCTGTTTCCCTCCTGGCTTTGCTGTGCATTTGTTGTAACTGCTCATATGTGTACATAAGATGGGGAAGCATGAGCAGCTACATCATATCTAAAGTACAGAAACAGTCTAAACAAGTTTGATGAACATCAGACCACTTTCTGAGGACTTAATGTGCTGTATTTTATAGTGTTTTACAATGGAATAATTACCAAATATTAAAATGCAAAGATAAAATACTTGTAACTTTCAGGTTTGTTTAAAAATCCTGTCAACATTGCACTCTCTGGATTTGATATGGAGAGATATAATTACCATTTAAGGGAAATTTAGTGTATTGGTGGCAGTGGTAAGAGGAAGTAATACTTACATCAGAATTACAGACAGGTTGATAGTAACTGTGCTTATACATGCACAGTTTTTTCAGTACACATGTAATTTGAAATGCAATATTAACTGAATGTTACTGGTATAATGTTATTATAAATGCTATCTTGCATGATGTATTTTCAATGAAAAATTAAGACATGGACTTGAATCTTTCATTGTTGTCACAACCCACACGTGCATTGCATTACTGTTGCAGAATATGTTTATTGCATAAGGAAGAATTATTCTCTGTTGTTAAAATTGTTTGCGTGAAATTCACCTGGAAGCAGAAATTTAAGAAACAAATCTAGAAATCATGTGTTGAGGAAAATGAAGGGAAAACCAAAACCAAAGCAAATTGCCTGCAATTCCCTCCAAGGCTATAGTTTAAGGCCATATACATTGTACATATAACTGGTGGTTATAGTGACATTGCTGTTGTTTTTGAAACCTACAGTGAATGGAAAGAGCATAGTTATAGAAATTAAAAACATTTAACTTGATTTAAAAAGGAATGTGAGCAAATCATTAGCCTTCTAATGATATGAAAGAAATATCAGACATGCTTCAGAGGTAGAACTGAGTGAAAGAACCAAGGACAAATAGCAGAGATTTATGAAATAATTTGGAGGTTAAGTTACTGAAGTAGGAATTAGATATTACCCCACATTCAAGGTACCAACTTGAGAAGCTCCATCAGAAGCATCCAAATTCTAATAACTCTTATGTAGAAGTAAAATATGAACCATCATTGAATAGTATGTGTTCTTGTAGTTCTAAGGGCATAGCAAAATGAAAAGTACTGGACCCCTCAAGTAAGATGTCTCTGAGCACAGATAAGGAACAATCAAATGCACAGGTAAATGTGCATGATCAGTATTCAGCTGTTGTACACAATGCAGAACTTAAGGAAGACATTGCAGTTACTGATAATAGCGGTTTTAAAAGTGCATCAGTGAAGAAGGAAACATTTTCATCAGGTACTGATACTACTTGCATTTCCTACAATCTTCGGCCAAGAACCAAAAGTAGAGAATTGTCAAGACCGTTTTCTTCAAATCATGATAGTAGAAACACTCATTCCTTGAGCTGTAGGCCTGTTGAGAATTTGAATAATGCAGAAGTTTCAGATGTGAAACAGAAGTTAGCAATCCCTAATGATAATTTCAGTATTCAGTTGTCATCAGTTGAGGCAGAAACAGGTAGAGTTACTGCTTCTTGCATATCCTCTACTTTCAATTCAGAGTGTGACATGAATGCTCATTCATGTAATTTAGCTGCTGTTGAGTATTTTGATAACTTAGAAGTTGTAGGTGTGAAGGAAGAAATATTGGATTGTGAGGAAGGTCATGATGTTGAATGTTCAAAGGAAGTAATGTTATCTGTCGGTAATGTTTCTTGTGTTTCATATGTCTTTCAAGCAAGAAATGATGATGCCAGTAGCTCGAAACTTGTTGATTCTATACACAGAGAGGATACAAAAATTTCTGATGCAAGTGAAACTTTCAAGTCAGATACTGTTGATAGTGGGGTTACAAAACAGCCATCCACTTACAAAATTATGGCTTCTAGAAGCTGTGGTCTTCATTCAGGGGTCCAGTATCATGAAGTGAGGGCTGATTCTATAGAGGGAAACAGTGACATTGATAAAAATAACAAAAACCCCAAATATTGCAAAAAAATTTCAAGCTATTGTCTCCGTCCAAGGAACACAAAGACAGGCAAATTTACTTCAAGAGGAGAGGAAACTTGTTTATCTAACTACAGTTTGACTGGGCACAGTGTACAAACCAAGCAAGCATTAATAAATGGTGTTGGTGAAGTTGGAAACCAGACTTCAGTTTCCACTGTTGGAATGTCTTGTGGAGGCCATGATTTGCGACCAAGAAGCAATCAGGGTGGTGGCTTAACATGTAAGGAACATAGAAGATTTTGTTCATCTGGTTTTGATGGCCATCATAAGTCAGCTAATATTTATGATGACCAAGTAAAACAGACTTCCATATATGAAGCTGACATTGTTTCTGGACCAAATTCAAGGTATGAGGAAATAGGTCTGCATAATTTGAGACCCATTGGTGTACCAGTAAGACAAGGCACCATGACACATGGGGGTTGTACTCAAATTAAACATGAAATTCTGGTTTCATCTACTGATGTGTCTTCTGAAACCTATAATTTACGACCTAGAAATAGGCAAGGCAGGTACTCAAAACCTTTGCCCTTGCAGCATAGGGAAGATAGAATAATGTGTTCATCTGGTCTAGGTTACAACCATAAGTTCAATAGTGCTGAAGATATAAAACAAGAAAAACCCTCTTGTGATATAGATAGTGCTTCTTTAAGTTATGCTGTTTGTTCAAGGACCCATTATCCAGAAATGGATAACATGTATGTAAATTTGGAAGTAAAAGGAGAAGCTGATATTGATGAGTATGATGCACTTAAATGTAGCAGGGGAAGATCAGTTTATAAATTCCAGCATCACAGTAGAAATTATTTGTCTCATCATAGTGAATCAGATTTATCCAGAAATAACTATATAAAACCAGAAGTAGTTACTGCTGAAGATATTGCACCCAGAATACCCACAGCTTGTTCTCAGGCACATGGACAAAGATTGATTATAGAAAACAGTGCAGATGTTGGTAGCTCCATGCATTTGGTAACAGACATTATGTCATATAGAAACATACCTTACAACCTTCGATCTCGTATTGTCAAAGACATTCTTGACCAGGACTTGCCCCTCAGGCAAGAAATTAAGAAGGAGCGGATTCAAGCAAAAACTGTTGAAATACCAAAAACATTGCTAAGTTCTGTCAGTGAAGCCATCCCTGTTGACAGTTTTCAGAATATGAATACTAGACTTTGTGGGCAAGATGCCTTTGGAAACAAGGGAGATGGTCCTTCTAATATTGATGATAATGTTGGTATTACAGAGGTACAGAATTTAAGTGCACGTGTTGGTAGCTGCATGGGTATGGTAACAGATGCTACATCATCTGATAGAAACATGCCTTACTACCTTCGATCTCATTGTATTGTTAAAAATATTCTTGACCAGGACTTGCCCTTCAGGAAAGAAATTAAGAAGGAGGGGATTCAAACAAAAACTGTTGAAATACCAAACACACCGTTTAGTTCTGACAGTGAACCCCAGCCAGTTGATAGTTTTAAGAATATGAATACTAGACTTTGTGAGCAAGATGCTGTTGGAAATGAGGGAGAAGGTCCTCATAGTATTGATAATTCTGTTGGTATCACTGAGGTACAGAATTTCGGTGCAGATGTTGGTAGCTCCAAGCATATGGTCACAGACTTTACATCGTCTGATAGAAATGTACCTTACTACCTACAATCTCATATTGTTGAAGACATTCTTGACCCAGAATTGCCCTCCAGGAAAGAAATTAAGAAGGAGGGGATTCAAACAAATACTGTTGAAATACAAAAAACACCGTTAAGTTCTTATGGTGAAGCCATCCCAGTTGACAGTTTTAAGAATATGAATACTAGATTTTGTGAGCAAGATGCCTTTGAAAACAAAGGAGATGGTCCTTGTAATATTGATAATTCTGTTGGTATGACAGAGGTACAGAATTTAGGAGATGTACCAATCATGAATGATGGGAGTAAGTTCGATTGTTCCAAAGAGTCATTCTGTGAGGAATCAAAACAAGACATGGCTGGTACTTACGTTGATAGAAATGCATCGTTGCAAGAGATGAGGAGTGTTAGTCACATTAATGAAAACAACTTTGGTGGAGCAACATGTTTGGAGTCTGGAAGGCAGTTTGCAACAGCAGCAGAGAGGAATGCAAGTAATGAGAAGCACTGTATTTTTCCTAATATAACTTCCAAACCACAGTTTTTACAAAACTGTCAACCTCATTCATTGTATATTCGTCAGGATGAATTACAAGTGTTTGGGGATGAGAAAGATGGTAAAGGAATGGAGTTTCTTGAGAGAAGTATAGTAGAGCCCTGTCCTGGAAGTGGTTTGCAGCTGTGTGAGAAATCAAACTCATGTACAGAGGAAATCGGTTATGAAATGGCTTCTGCTTCTGGTCTTAGAGGCAGTAAAAATAATGGTCTCACTGTAAATGAAGGTGTCCAGATTCACATTGTTGAACATCCTGGCACTCATGATGATGCAGTTTGTGATATGGCATCAAAAATACGTGTTCAGGTTTGTAGTTCATCGAATGCTGCTGGTACTTCACATACCAAAGAGGAAAAACTAAATGGGAAGGGTCAGTTTAGAAGGGAACTGCTTCAAGATTTGTCTTATAATGAGTACAGATCCAAAACTATTGGAACCTTGCAGCATACAAAAATATTCCATCATAATAAAACTGCATTCATGCAGAATGTGAGTTTAACATGCCAGCAAGAAATTGCACATGGTGACAGCAGTGTGCATAATGAGCAAGGATTGATACCTGCCAGCAATGCTGACATGATCAGTGATCAAGAATTATTACACACAGATAAAAAGAATGGTATCAGGGAGCAGAAATTGGTCTGTGTAGACAATACAGGTTCAGCTAATGAAGAGAATGCTGTTGAGATTATGACTTGCAAGCTGTCCTTCTGTAACCTTACTGAAGGACTGCTAAATATTGGAAATGACTTGATTCATGGAACAAATAATTCTTTAACAGGAGTTAATTTTGATGTCAGTGGACCAAACACCATAGAAATCCCAGCACCGAGAATTTCTGGTAATGATAGTGAGAAAATACATTTAAGTATGCCACCTGAGGTGATATTGCCTGGAACTGATGATACATTAACAGCAGAGGACTTCAATGTAAATGGACCAAATACAGTGAAGATTTCTGCTCCAAGAGATTCTTTCTTCACATTAGATGACAGGGGCAGAATATTCCTAGATGATTTGCAAAGCAGAAATGATTCTGATATAGATAAGATGGAATTTTGCATGTCTGTTCAAATGCCCAGACTGAGTCCTGGTGGCAGTTCTGTCCCTAAATTGGTTGTGCAGGGTATGTGCAGATGTACAATGCAATTTTTAGTATTAGTATTGTTTTTCATGCTACTTGAGCAAAAGTGTTTATAGCCTTATTAGTTTTACATGACTGGGAATTTATCACCACTAAAATGAAAACTGCCTCAGGGTAAGTGGGATCCTTGTCACTATGGCAAGGCACATTCTGAGGTTTAGGGTGGAAGCGGCAGCCTCCAGATGTGCCAATAGTTGTGAATATATTGAATAAACAATTGTGTCCAGCCTGGGGGTTGGGAAGGAGCCTAACAACTTCTCAACATAAAGTAGCAGGCTGTTGCAATAGTTGTGGATACCATGTAAGATTCATTGGAGCAATCTAAGCAATGGAAAATAGACACAAAATTCAGACATTGGAATATCAAGAATTTCAGTAGGTCAGGTTAATTGAAAATGGAATAAGAGAATTAACACAATAAGTTAATTTTAGTGGGATTACAGGTGGTCAAAGGGGTGGTTGCAGTACTGAACTTGCAGGTGGTTGTTTGTTTTTGTCTGAAAATTGAAGTGATAGTAAGAAATTGAAGACAGGCGTTTTTGTATGTGAATGACAGCAGAGGACCCACACAACATATTCACTCGGTCCCGTGACTATGTGAAAATTTTTGCTAGATATCAGTGCCAAAGTAGGAACAGAAAACATTTTCAGCCAAAAATTATGGAACAATAATTTACAGGATAATAATAATTATCATGGTATTAGGTAGTGTACACTATGGCATCAGAGTATATAATTTTCAAGCACACATATCATACACTTGGATGTCTCCAGATGGGAAGACACACAAGTTAATGACTCTGGACATATGGAAGAGTGATAGTAATGGTGTTCTTGGCTAAACATGTATGAGTTAATTTACCATATATTATTAATGTAAGCCACTAACTGTATTCTGCGGTGTAAGTTCTATTCCACGTTATGTTTATCTTTTTTGTTAGTAAGGAATTACTTTGTCTGGATTTAGCTTATAACAAATATGATTCTTGCTTGAGCATTCTCATTTTTCTCTTGATCCCAGCATGCCTTTTTCTAGTATGTGAACATAAAGCCAGTTCATAAACATTGCTTTTAAAAAATGTTCGTACTTATTTGAATACATTTCTGCTTGTGGAATTTGAAATCCCCACAGCAGTGTTACTGAAGATACAAGTATTTTGGGATGTTACACATGGAAGTTGGTAAATGGTTAATGTCATATCATTACTATTTATCAGTTAACACAATGTAACATCTCAGAAGACTTGAATCCTCAGATTTCTGCTTACTATTTGTTTTCATGAATTTGCAAGTGAATTGCAATTGAAGTGCAATTGTAAAGAATCAGGATAAATTTAAAATAAATGAAACTTCTTAGCTAACTGCCATTATGTATGTTGGTGATGTGAATTTTTTATGGGACGTTATTAATACCCTATAGAGCAATCGGCAGTTTCTTTTATAAACCATGAAGAATAACTCATAGAATAAATTTAAATAAAAATAAGTATTGAAAGAGATATGCAGAATCAGCAGTACACTTTCACTGTCTGTTATAATGCATTTTTAAAAAAGGTTTTGGATTTTAATGCCTGGGTGAAGAGTTCATTAACTCCATCTAGCAGAGTTGTTTTTGAGAAACTGTAGTTCATCAGCTAATCAAACAGTTGTCAGCATTTTATGGAACTGTCACTTGTCTCTGTCTGGAGCCGGATCCATCTATACGCAGTGTCCTATCGTATTTTCAAGTTCCAAATCTTGTGTCCATTTTCCAGTACACCATGCTCCACTGGTGCTCTAGAATACACTGGTATACAGTATAGTGTGAGCAGTATGGGTTCACAAGCAATTCAGAGCATAGAGTAAAAGGGTAGCGTTCTCCTCCTATGTTCTAGACTCTGATAGTTGGAGGTTGAATGTAGCAGCACAGCAGTGTAGCACTTGGAGAATGCCACGTGTATTAAACATCCTGGCTTGCTCACAGAGAAAGTGATCCATTTCAGTGACATGGCCCATGTTACAATGGATTTCAAGCAGTTTCATTGGAAATATCTTGCCCATCCATCATATAATCAAAACCTCATGCTTATTAACCTCCACCACTTACAAATGCCAAAGAAGTTGTTCAAAACGAGGCATGTATTAAATGATCATGAGGTGAAAGCCATGATGTGCCAGTGGTTGCAAACACTTAGTCATGCAGCATTCTTTGTGGGAATCAAGCAGTTGGTGTATAGGTGAAAGAATATCTCGGTTTCTATGGTGATTATGGCTACAGCTGGAGGGTGTGGCCTCTATTTCTTGTTTAGTTAGAATGCTGTGCTGAAATAAAGATTATAAATGTAACATATTCATGGATATTACAAACACCCCTTATACCACAGAAAACAGGGAATTACTTTTAAGACATACTGCAGTAACAGCTATTATATCTGGCACTGGAAGATTCAGACAGCTATATGAACTGGAAATTGATTAAGAGGCCCATTACATTTTACTGTTCCAGTGTCAAGACTGATGGTTAAGAGAATGGGATTATTTGTTGTTGTTTTTGTTGTTGTTGGTGGTGCTGCTGCTGTTGTTGTTGGCATCATCATCATCATCCACATTTACTTTACAGCAATTTAGCTGATTCTAAAAAGAATAACGTTTTCACTGACCAGGCACTCCTTTTTTGCTGTTCTGCCGAAACCTTTCTGACTATATGGCATGTATTAATATTATTGTTTTCTGCATTAGAGTATATAGAGCAGGATGGCGATTAAGCAGTTTTAAACTTCCGTGTAATTTTTTTTGGAATAATACCTGTTGTGGATAGTACTAGTGGTATTATGTAAGCTGCTTTCAGTTGCCAGATTTTTATGGGCTCTTCTTCCAATCTGTATACTTCTGATGGTTCTTGATAATGGTGCTCTGAAGGTTGTGACTGTGAGAAATTGCTACTTGCATTAAGTAAGTTTCTTTGATGGTTTTTATCAAGTATAACTGTCTGGTCTGTTGTCTTGAATAGTTTGATGAGTTATTATGGACCTGTTGCAGTATATTTTATAGCTGGAGTTGTCTACCACAGGTGTGGGAATCATGTTTGTAATGCAGCATTTGTGGTCCCTTTGACAGACTACATTTGATAATGAATTCTTGATTGACAGTGTTAGCTATTTGATTGTGACAGTGGGTGTAATCACCCTACCCAATTTATTTTCTGCAGATATTGTTAGTAGTGCTTGGATCCTTCAAAATGTGCTTATCATCATCAGCAGCAGCACCACCACCACCACCACCACCTTTATACAGGGTATTTACAGTTGTATACCTAAAGAAACATGTTTTTCGGGTTGCTGATTCTGTTGTTACAATATGTGGTACATGTGATGTTATTTTTCATGATAAGCACTGTGTACTTTTAACTTAGTACATTTCAGAGCATGTGTGCTGTGCCTAATATGGCTGTTTTCTGTAGTTTCTTAATGTCATTCTTTCCAGGTATGTTAAGTTATTTTCTGAATGGTTAAAAGATGTTTCCAGTTGCCCCTATTATTTCTGTTACCATTTTTGTTTTTACCTTCCACTTTTGCTCTGTTTCGGTTGTAAGGTCTTTGTATTTTATAATCTTCTTGGCTTCTTTCTTGATAACATTTTTGTCTCCCAAAATTTCAAATCTATTGACTTCCCCCCCCCCCCCACCAGAACACCTATTTTATAATCCTAGTTTTTTTGTTGGGGGTGTTTTTTGGTTTTTGCCTTTTTGTTTCTTAGTTTTTTTTTTTTTTTTTTTTTCACTTTTTTTTTTTTTTTTT
>Ga0123352_10005951_pt1 | contig 18542 bp, 11 predicted proteins | sample TergutLab28metaG_FD_89700 | JGI IMG/M metagenome (GOLD analysis project Ga0123352, IMG submission 89700) | Labiotermes labralis P1 segment gut microbial communities from Petit-Saut dam, French Guiana - Lab288 P1 | ecosystem: Host-associated > Arthropoda: Insects > Digestive system > Gut ... | reverse complement strand
TAAAAGTTTCACATTAAAACACTAAAATTGCTCCGACATGTTTCGATCCTAAGATCATCCTCAGGGAGCTACACTTTCCTTGCTAAAGTCACAATTAAAAATAGTCACTGATTAACTTCGTTGAACTAATAGGGTGTTGTGGCAGCATGTCGTATTATGTGAGGGTATGTTGCTGAGAGTGCCCTACTGCGGGTGTGAGTCCTGTGCTTCGCTGCATGATAGGACACTCTCAGCGTCATACCCTCACATAATACGACATGCTGCCACAGCACCCTATTAGTACAACGAAGTTAATCAGTGACTATTTTTAACCTTTTGGCGCCGGAATTATTTTTTAATTTTAGCACACCTGTATATAAAATGTGAATAATACAGGAACCAAATACGTTAGAATTATGAAACAAACTGCATTTTGAAGAGGAAAAACGGAGAGTATATACTATATTTAAAATATTCAGTACCTATATTTGTTGAATAAATATATGAAATGCAACTTTAGAGGTTAGCGGTGCGGTACGACTACTGTAGTTGACATTAGGCGTCAAAAGGTTAATTGTGACTTTAGCAAGGAAAGTGTAGCTCCCTGAGGATGATCTTAGGATCGAAACATGTCGGAGCAATTTTAATGTTTTAATGTGAAACTTTTATATATGTGCATCAGTTCGTATACTAATTAAATAACTCGACGATATACACGGCGCAACATTAAGGATGTTATTCTATGTTCTGTGTTGATTCCGGCAGGTGCTTTCTTGGGAGTCCACAGCTTCCTCACCCTTTATGTCTCTCGCGATACCACAACGATACTTTTGTGGTTGTCCATTTATTCTGTTAGTTGTGTATGGCCTGCCGTATGCACTACTGGCAGTACACATGCCGGTCCGTCACTGTCGTATAGGCTACGTGTCAGCAAGAAAATTCACGAAATGTCAATACAGAAAGAAACAATGCAGGGAGTGTACATACAAGGTGACATTTTTGTCATTTCTTGTAATTTTGAGACCGCCTTGGCTACCCTAACAGCCTGATACCTTCTGAAACGAAGACCTCTTTTATGGCGTTTTGATGTCGCCGGCAACACGAATTCGAACTTAGGTTTTCATGGAAAGTGGCTGACTATCTTTTTCAATTTAATCGAAGTTTCAATTGTCTGTACAGATTTTCACAAGAGCCCCTAGTATGAAATTTCATGAAAATTCGTCCGATTGGGGCCGAATTGATACATGCGGACAGACGGACGGACAGACGTGGAGAGTTTTTTTTTTGACTTGTGCATGCGCGCCTAAAGCGGAGGATAGAAAGGAGTAAGAGAGAAATGAGACGGAAGAAGGGAGAGACCGAAAGAATAGGCAGCAATAAAGAAAGAAGGAAAGAAAAGAGACTGAAGTATTTGTTAAGTGACTATGAATAATATGTTGGCGTTTACATTTAAGTTTATAAAAATGCACGTGACGTTAATTATGATTCAGCCTGTTAGCGAATAATTAATGCACTTGCGTGAACGAGATGGTTCCTGACTGAACCAAAAAACAAGCGATGCAGTACGTCTCCTAGAAGGAGCTCCTTACCTGCAGCTAACGAGCGATAACAAACACTGGCGTCTGCCGTCGTAATGAAGCTGATTATTACAATGCACATGCATATGCATACATGTTGGTGTGCCAGACCCCTGATAAACGCCGCGCGATATATTTCATGCAGGGGCTCTTTATATCGTAACCAGAATACAGAAATCCACTTCCATCAATCTTCATAGTTGCACCGTGCATTTCGTAGAGTCGTTTAATTAGCACGCCAACTAATGCACATACACAAAAGTTTGTACATTAAAACATTTAAGGTCGCTCCAACGTGTTTCGATCCTAAGATCATCTTCAGGGAGCTACACTGTTCCTTGATAAAGTCACATTTTTTTAAAATAGACTCTGTGATTGATTTTCTTATATTAAAGCCAAGTTACTAAAGACGAATGCAGCAATATGGTTTAACAAGTTGTGCAAAATTAAACAACTATGACGTTAATATAAGAAAATCAATCAGTGAGTGTATTTTAAAAATGTGACTTCAGCAAGGAACAGCTTAGCTCCCTGAAGATGATCTTAGGATCGAAACATTTTGGAGCGATTTTAAATGTTTTAATGTAAAATATATATATATGCATTAGTTGCTGCGCTAATTAAATGAAACCACTTCCATCATTTTTCTACTGGCAAGTTTCTGTAGAATGATGGCGTCTGGTGCTCCCTGTAATCATCGTAATTTATAACACGAAATCCGTCTGTCTCACAGTCTTCTTCCGCCTGTGTCCCTTACAACAGCCAGGTCTCAATATGTGTGTTTTTGGCCCAACAGCCCCCAGTGGGCCATGGCCTCCTCATTCACAAGGTTTTAGATCACACACAACGACGCACCACAATCGGTAGGACTCCTCTGGACGAGTGATCAGCTCGTCGCAGAGACCTCTACCTGACAACACACAACACTCACAACAGACAAACATCCATGCCCCCGTCGGGATTCGAACCGCAGTCTCAGCAAGCGAGCGGCCGCAGACCTACGCTTTAGACCGCGCGGCCACTGAGACCGTCTCTCAATATGTGGTCAACTTATAATGTATGGAGCTATCTATATATATTGATTTTTCATTGCCAGGCAACAAAACACATTTAATGCATGGGACGGTCTGCTTGGTATTCATAATGCTTACTGCCATGCGGGCGCGTTCGAGGTAGATAATGCAAGAGCTTCGTGATGTCACATCCTTCCATAACCTGCATTTATCGATGATGAAGAATGATGCTTGTGCTGTGTCTTGTAGGGAACTAAATTTTGTGTCATTTGAGAAGTTAAAGTATCCTTTGTTGTTTGTTCTGTTTACGTAATGTAAAAGAGATGCACAACATCCATGTAATATACACTTATCTCCTTTTAAATACATATATGCCATAAAAAATATGCAGGTTCATTGTTTCTTTAACTTGTATTTTAGGAAAAACCCTGATAAACACCAAGCACTTTAGTTAGGTAATGTATTAAGTCTTAGAAGTCTGACGTTTATCTAAATTTCGTATAAAATTTCGGCTCGTACCGCATAGGGAACACAGGTAAAGCTGTTTAAGGAATAACTGGTGGTGACAATGAGACTCGTTTGAGATACTAAGTACAGTACGTGGCAAAATGCAGTTTTTGTGTTACGGCGGAAAAAATGTATGTTAGATTCCTTCTGGGATTTAAGCGGTTAATAGAGTTATACTTGTACGGTTGAATGAGTTATACCTGTACGGTTGAGTGAGTTATACCTGTACGGTTGAGTGAGTTATATTTGTACGGTTTAGTGAGTTATACTTGTACGGTTGAGTGAGTTATACTTCTACGGTTGATTGAGTTATACTTGTACGGTTGAGTGAGTTATACTTCTACGGTGGAGTGAGTTATACTTGTACGGTTGAATGAGTTATACTTGTACGGTTGAGTGAGTTATACTTGTACGGTTGAGTGAGTTATACTTGTACGGTTGAGTGAGTTATACTTGTACGGTTAAGTGAGGTTTACTTGTACTGTACAGAATTTGTAGCAACCAAATCACAACTACATTTACGCACAAGCTCTGTTATTTTAAATGTACTCTTTTTTTGACTGATACAAGTTCTGTATTTTATTCTATCATAACGCAACAGGACGTCACGTATAAATTGCGTTATACTTTAAATCAGTTTGCACCTTCGGTTTTAAGAAAATGTATTTTGGTAAGATTTTCCCAATGGGCACTGTGTCGTATAATGGAGGAGATTAATCTTCATGTATCGTCTGATTTGTTTCCGTCTTCCTTCTCGTTTTGATTTTCATAATTAGTAAATAATTTTTTTTACAAAAAATAGGGTAATTTATTTCAAGGTAGTATTGATTCAGATCACTTGAGGCACTTGGGGCTTGCAAGTGGACATGAGAGTTAACTGTGGCTTACATCAACAGAATTGCAAATTGTAATATTCTGCTTGTGCCGGTCCCAGTGGCCGCGCGGTCTAAGGCGTGGGTCTGCGGCCGCACGCCTGCTGAGATCGTGGGTTCGAATCCCACCGAGGGCATGGATGTTTGTCTGTTGTGAGTGTTGTGTGTTGTCAGGTAGAGGTCTCTGCGACGAGCTGATCACTCGTCCAGAGGAGTCCTACCGATTGTGGTGCTTCGTTGTGTGTGATCTAAAACCTTGTGAATTAGGAGGCCCTGGCCCGCGTTGGGCCGCTGCGCCACAGGTAAAAAAAAATATTCTGCTTTTGACCTAACATTTCAAATTTCAGGTCCAAATAATTATATCATAATTTCTTTCAGGCTTAAGCCGAAAGACATGTGCGTTTCTTTAAACCCTTCGATGTTGCCTGTCGACCCATTTTGTTTTGCTGTTTCCCCTCTGTTTCCACTCACAACTGGACCAAACAAGTCCTACTGTAACATTTCAATTATAATATTAATTAAACCTACACTGATGGTGACACTGTGTTACTGCAGCTGTACAGCTAGACACTGAATTTTCGGGGTGAAGTGCGTAGGCAGAATGATGTATGAAAATGTGATGGGGGGAAAATTTAATTTGTGCGGAATAATGTTCAGTTTTTAAAATCCCCATTTAATTTAGTAACACATACTAATTTTTTAACAGGATATCAATTATGATTATCACTTAACAGTCCCATTACACTTGAATGGGTTCGGGTTATAGCCTGGTACATGTATGATTAATCCAGTGTAACACGTAATATGATAAACAAATTAACAGGCATCGTAACTACAAGTTAAATGTACAAGTACATTAGCTGCTCCCTACTGAACATAACATTCAGTGGGATTGGAAGTTGATAGCCGTACAACATACCCTCAAATTAACGGTTCCTGAGAAACTGGAGCTGGAGAGCCTAATGTATAAAAAACGTACGTTCTTTGAATACGTAAGAACCGCTGGGGATTTGAGATGTGACCATGGGTGAACACTGGTTCCATGACGACGTGATTTGCAAGAGTTGTAACTATATATGCACTATATATACATATACAGGGTTATTCGAAATGATTGTTGGGCTTTAACAACTTGAGATAGGAGTATGTAGTTGCAACGATGGATCTAGAAATTCTCAAAGTTTTCTTTTATGATGTGCGGTGTGCAGTAGTTACGCATTTCTCCGCTTGGACCACAGTTTACTAAGATGGCGGCGAACGGCAGAGAGAAAGCGTTTTGTGTGCTTACATTTCATTATCGTGTTGATGTTTGTAGAATCACAAACGGTCACATATAGAACACCTGTAAGGTGTGTAACAAAAACTCGGAGTGTTTTTGTATTAAATAAAAAAAACACATATACTGCTATTTCAAGTGTATTGTGTATGACAGGTTGTTAAAACCTCGACAATCATTTCGAATAACCCTGTATATTATTGCCGGCCAGTCCTCATGGCCGCGCGGCCTAACGCGTAGGTTTGCGGCTGCTCGCCTGCTGAGATCGTTGGTTCGAATTCCACCGGCGTCGTGGATGTTTGTCGGTTGTTAGTGTTGTGTGTTGTGTGTTGTTAGGTAGTGTTCTCGTCCAGAGGAGTCCCACCGAATGTGCTGCGCCCTAAGGGTGTGATCTAGAAACCTCAAGAATGAGAAGTCCATGGCCCGCTTTGGGCCGCAGCGCCACAGGAAAAGGAAATATATTATTGCCGTCTCAGTGATCGCGCTGTCTAAGGCGTGGATTTGTGGCGGCTTGCTTGCTGGGATTGCAAGCTCGAATCCCGCCGAGGACATGGATTTCTGTTTCTTATAAGTGTTGTGTGTTGTCATGTAGTGGTATCTGAGTCGGGCTGACTCATCCAGAGGAGTTGTACCGAGTGTAGTGTGTCTACGTGCGATCATGGACCCTCGATAATGAGGAGGCCCTGGCCCACTATGGTCTGTTGCGCCATGGGGAATGGATATATATATATATATACATATATATATATATATATATATTATATTGTTATCAGTCCCCTGAACGAAGAATAGTTTTGCAGTCTTGTGTGTGGTGAGACCATGTAAATACCCATCTGCCTTGAGAATGGAAGCAAAGAGTTCCCTGAAACATATTGAAATCGCCTCAAAATTTGGTAGCATGCGTATTTACTCCCATGAAATTACAAATGTTGTAGGTTTCTCCTACAAGTTGTTGTCTACTTGCAGCTTGTGTTTAACATAACATGAGGCACTGAAACTGAAACCAGCATCTCGTATGAAATACAATAATAAAACATTTATAAATTCTCTTGAGATTTTATTGAATTATTTACATATGGATGTACAGTTGTGGGAATAACGCAGACTTCAGCTGTTAGCATTTTCCAGTCTCTGGTCTCATTAGTGGGATTCCACATTTAGGTACGCTGAAACCAAGAGACCTTGGATTGATATGGCCGGAAAAATTAGAGTGTAGTGGCAACCCTTTCGAGGGGGGAAATCAGTGAGTGGTGTACAGACGCATAAAGTGATTGGGAAGGGGCAGTCCTGCAGGGATTGCTACTCCAACATATTGGTTATTGTTTTAAGGTTCCTCTTGTTGCAAAATAACTTTATCTTCCGCTTCTTTGCTGTGTGACCGAGAATCTATGCGAAATATGTATGATTCTAAGTATAAAACTGATAGTAAAGGTAAAATCAGTAAAGGTAAAATCAGTCCCATTACAGGCCCTAGGTGCCCAGAGCGTTCCAGGAAGTTAGGGTTCTCAGATTACGTGATAATGGCCCGGGATGGTGGTATGGTTGTCAGCCTTACGCACCGGCCGCTTTTGCCCCAAGGAAAAACTCCTGGTACTCATTTCTGTTAGAGGCTGAGTCGGCCCTAGGGCCATAGTGCGATGGGAAGGATTATGTCAATAAAAAGCCTAATGACACCATCTGGAATCGAACCGGCGACCTTCCGATTTGTAGCACAGCACCTTAACCACTGTGATACCGCGGTCCCCCAAAATTGATAGTACTGTAACATAATATCGATCTGCTGTTTTTCTTTTTCTGGAGCTGTATAGCAATGTGCCTTAGATACAGACGTTACGGTGTTTACCGAACTGAATACTTAAAGATCCATGTAAAGTTTTTGTCATATCTCGCTCATTTCTTCTTAGAATGAAAAATGTTTCAGACAAAAGTTGTAGTGAAACTCGAAACACTTTTTTTTTTCGAAAATCCTGCCATGTGTGGGATGAAGAAAAATGTTACAAAGCGGGGCAGGCCACAGAGCACATGGTGCACGCGCATGGCATGCTGGACACCTAAGGCTGCAAATACACACACTCAGGTTTTGTAATATTCATTGCTTTTCCACTGTAAGAATGGTTGCACGAGCGTGCCTCAATGTTACGTTGTACGCACATTGCCCGTCTTGTCCAGCATTATATGGTATAAAGATTTTAAATGGCTTCCATAGGGTACTGGTAATTACCAGAAGTGTGCATGGTGAGTTCGTTGCTAGCATTCTCCTGCCATTAATAGTGCATCTACACTCTCTGCGCTGTGTATAGTGCATCTACACTCTCTGCACTGTGTGTAGTGCAACTCGCACACCGCCCTCTTTTGTTTATAATTTAAATAACGCTATGGAAAAGCAGTGCTGCATGACGAATGATTTCCTGACTTCGCTTTCCCGAATAATCCTTATTCTGAATTCTTATATCCCTTTGCTCTCGGCCTTTTTGTCTTGAATAATTTACCGCGTGAGTTTTATTATCATTTTGCCTCAGGTTTATACCTACGATCCTGTTTTTCAAGTAGTCCAATTCTTTCTTCTTTCAGACATTTAATCATTTCTACTTTACCCCTCACTATAATCTTTGTCTCGCTTTAGTGTTACATTTCTCCTTGACATGGACGATCGCAACTGCAAAAGGACTGGTTCCGTTTATGAAAAACAGTGAATGAACCCTGAAGATGGAGAAGCAGTTTCCTCCGAAACGTTGATAGACATGTGCCAAACTGTACGGCGTCACATTTCAAGAGACAGTAATCTTCATTATTCACGGCGCTGAGAACCTCGGATTTGCCCATCAGTTTCCTTTTATCAAAAAATGCTTATCACGCGAACTTTATGTGACCTTGTGATGTGACACGAATATGCCAATTTGCATGTGAAGAATATTCAACAAAATAAAATAAAATAAAATGGGATATAATTTGTCACTGAACGGAGTGCTACCTGTAGTGCTACCTGTAGTGCTACCTGTAGTGATACCTGTAGTGATACCTGTAGTGATACCTGTAGTGCTACCTGTAGTAATAACTGTAGTGCTACCTGTAGTGATACCTGTAGTGCTACCTGTAGTGATACCTGTAGTGCTACCTGTAGTAATACCTGTAGTGCTACCTGTAGTGATACCTGTAGTGCTACCTGTAGTGATACCACTCTCGCGCCACTTAAGGTTCTCAGAGCGCTGCTCATGAAATTTAGTCTTCTCAGATATGATGCAATGTGGATTGCTGAACAGTTACAAACGTTTCGGAGGGACGTGTTTGCCTCCCTCTTGACTTAAAATGGAGACTGAACAACTCCTTCGAAACGTCGAAATGATTTTTGGGCTTCTTAGATGCTGACAACTGAGGTACCAGGCTCTTACACATCAATGACTACGAAACTACTGACATCTTTTAACAGAAGAATTTAAACTTGAACGTAGCTATGCAGCAACAGATTTTACTGTTCAGTGTATGAACATCAAAGTTAATAATGTACGCAAAGGAGCAAAGAATACACTTGGTACTTGAGAAGGCATCGTTGTCTCTTGTGATTTTTATGCGTGGGTCAGAATCACGGGTTGAGTTCCACCGGCACCTGTTTGTTTGTCAGCAGGCTAATTTGACGTCTACAGAAGTCGGAAGTGGAAAAGTGCGTCAGTGATTTAGTATTCTGTTTGGCCCTCTCAACGGCTGAAATACCTTAATGAGAAACTGTTTATTGTAGGAGATGGGTGGATGGCAGTGGAGGGCGGGCGTTTGAAGTAGTGGGTAGTGTTTTCATCAGTTGACGTGAAACGAAACATTCTTTCACCCGTTATTCTGTGTTAGTGACAAAAATAAGTATAGGGAAAGACGTGGACTTAAGGAGAGGGAAAGAAATGCAGGTGGAAAGAAAGGGATATGTGTGTGTGTGTGGAGTGAAGCAGGTAGGGTATGGTCTCAGGAGACTGTCTAGACACGATCAACGTTTGTCTGTAGCAAACACTTATTTTCTGGAACTTCTTTCGGAAGTAGCGCTGACAGTTTAAGCCCTTATTCCGCAATGTGCCCGTTCGAGACCAGCCCGATGCAGAATTGATTCCCCCATCCATATACCTCTTTCTCACTTCTGATGTTTAAATGCGAAACACATCAAAACGATATCAGCTACTTATGGTGACTGTGGTGATTTACATCGAAATCTGGTGAGTTATGAGCCCATGAAGTCTGGTTGACAATCCCTAGCGTTTGAGAAAAAAATGTACTTATTATTCGTGTATAACCTGGAGATTGGGCAGTATGTGCCTTCTCAACATGGATTAAAACCAACAAATCTGTACGGTAACCTGACCAAAACATCACCATATAAAATTTTTATAGACCTCTTTTGTTGTTCAGGTGACCGTGTATCGTGATAAATTCTTGTTATAAAAACAATTAGATGCACTAATTTCTCAAATTTATTTTTGGAACAAAACTCTACATGTTTCGGACAGTTCCTCTGTCCATCATCAGGAATTTTTTACTGTACACACAACAAACCTGTATGACATATACCATTGCTGTGTGTACAGTGAAAAACTCCTGATGATGGACAGAGGAACTGTCCAAAGCCTATTGAGTTTTATTCCAAAAATAAATTTGAGAAATTAGTTCATCTACTTGGTTTTATTATAAAATTTGTATAGACCTATAATTTTTAGTTCGATTCAAGGAATGTTTGCTCCTATTCAGTTCAGAGTACCTTTACCATCTGACGCTGTCTCTAAACGTCCTAAAATGTACGCAGTAGGGAGGTCCAGATGTAGCTAATGAAGCTTATTTTTATATTGTACTGAGTTTCTTCAAGGATAGTTCATAATTCAACCATAGTTATTTAATTAAATTCTACATTGTTACTTCTTATTCCAAATTTATTTTTAATTCACTACTAATCATAAACCATTGTAAACGTCGATAATTTTATACAACGAAAACTCATCAATACAATTTGCGCAGCGCATTGTCCTTGTTTCTGGTCTTTATGCCAAAAATGAATCCCCTGCAATAGATTAGCGTCAATGTCAATGCAAATTTCGCATTTGTATGCACGCTGAACTCTGATACCCTGCTTTTCAAAGCATCCACTTCTCCATCCAGCGCCGTGTCGTGTTACAGTAAGAACAGATTCTGTCAGTTACTCAGACTCCCAAGAGAGGGCAGGCAGTTCACTATTTTCGAACTCTCAGTAGCATGTATAGAGCTCTCCCCCAGTCGGCCCCGTGTGTGACAAGGGAACGAAAATGATATTTCATTCATGTTTCCAGATATTTATCAGGAGTCGCCGTGAATAGGGGAAAATGTAAGAAAATGTTCAGCGTGGCTGTACGATATCTGTGCTTGAACAAACTTGCATATAAGTTAATAAAAGAAGTGTTGATAGGCAAGTGTAGGCTACCGATCATTTTCATCTTTATGATCAGCAAAACATGAGACTAAGTGGCCGTTCATCTGTCAGGGGGCAGTGTGAAAGTTGTTAATTTTCCTATTACTTGCTGGGCTCCAAGTAAAAATAATTAGAATTTCCCATTATATTACGTAATTACAGGAATATCTACCGCTCGAATACAGCCCAAATTGGGGTTGTTGCTAAAATATGATGGATGCTTACCTTTCTTGGAAAGCCTAAACTAGGGCCGTTAGTGTGACCATGAGGAGGCACGCAGATAAATTCCGGTAAAGGGCCGTTCCTAGGTAATGGGTAATGCAAAGTATGGTAATGCAAAGTATTCAATTCGTATTTGTCTGTACGGTCATGTTACTTCCTGTTATTGTAGCTGTGTTTTTTTTAGTTGTAATTTGTTGGACGATCGCTGTGTTCATGTTGCTGAGCAGGAGATATGGATATAAGGGGAGGAAGTAACAGGAGCATGGAAACAAATATTCCATAATTATGAATATTGTGCTTTGTATTCCTCGCTAAATATTAGGACAGTTAAGTCACAGAGGATGAGATGTACGGGGTATGTGGCACGTACGAGACGGAATATACATGCATTCAGAGTTTTGATGGGGAACACAGGAGGAAAAGGTCACTGAAGACGTGGTCGTAGATTGGACAATGATGTAAGAACGGGTTTTCAATAAATACGGTGGAAGAGCATGCATGGACTTAGTTCCTCGTGACCAAGACGAGTGTACAGGTGTCGAGCTCATTTGAGGACTGGCGGTAATGTACTTTCGGTTTACATAAAATTCGGGGGATTTCTTAACTGGTTGTGCAAGTTATTTGGTTTTTTGTTTCTTATTTTTTTTATTCTGTACTCTGACCCAAAAATGCACAACTATTTCACAAATTATCACACTTCTACATGTTTCGACACTATTATATCATCCTCAGGGGGCTTGTAATCAATACCTAGCCAAGTTAAACAAGTATTTCAAATTCAGCTGTTGTAAATACAGTTTACAATTAAGATGTTTCGTATAGGTTTTATGCAGATTCTAATGTTACAGTCGTTAAAATCTCTATATTATAAAATCTTCAAAACATTACAATTGTCCTATCTACGCTAAAATGGGCTAAAACCATTTTGTTGCTGCAATTCTTATGAAGTTAGTCTGTGTGCTGGCCGTATATACGTACAATCTGTACTTTGATGCTATTGTATTGATTACAAGCTCCCAGAGGATAACACGATAGTGTCGAAACATGTAGGAGTGTGATAATTTGTGATATAATTGTGCATTTGTTGGTCATAATAAAAAATAATAATAGATGCACGGAACATGTATTAATATAATATTTGTGCATGTATGTTTTACTCGAGAGCTTTTTCGCTACTTCATATATTTACATAAAGCTGGGTCCGTTAGAAATGAAACACTCTGTATGCAACATGTAGTACTAGGCTCCATTTCATCCATTTCGTTTCACAAGCAACCCTTTTCTATGTGATCCTATTCAAACTTTACAATGTCTGTTTGTTAATTTTTTATCTTTTATATGAAGAGTGTGTAACAGTATTTACCGTATAAAATAATTTGGTCCTTTTCACCGCGCAATAGACGTCAAAAGAAGAATGGAACGGACTTCTGATTTATTCAGAACCGAAACATATGAGTCAGGGCATAGGACCCCTGGCAATATATCAATCCTGTCTGTGCCCATTATATTTTAGCACATCACGTGACATGGCTTTCGGCATATGTTGCTGGCTGCGAGAGGTTGTCAGTACACATTTTTATTTCGCTGCAGTTTTGAATTATTAGCACGAACAATTAGCGTAGCCTTTGTACAGTCCGATTAAAAACCAGGTGAGGAAACTGGAATAACAGACTTGTGTCATAGGAGTTTCTGACCTTTGATATTCATGTTCTTAACGCAGTACTGCAAATTATTTTCCAAGTATAATATACAGAGGGTGCCAAAAAAACTTATACACATTTTAAGAAAGGAAAAAAACTTCCCCCTATTTTCTTAGACTTTCCTGCCTGTCGCACGGTGACGCTAGCATTCATTTGATTAACGCCATACTACGACGCATTGCTACCGTAATTCAATTCAACTTCGAAAAGTAATACATAGATAACATCTCTTAAAATGTGTATACATTTTTTGGCACCCACTGTATAAGGACTGTGTTCAATATACGGACGTTATTTGCGCGAACGTTATTTATGATTAAGGCCCTCACAGTTGGTAAAGAAGGGTTTCCTTTCATCTAAACTGAAGATATTCTACCATCTAAACAACAGTCCCACACTGGACACTGTCCTGAACCTTTAGTATCCATTCCACACCCTTACAGTCGAATACTGTAAGATCATATTTTTATTGTTACACCGTGCATGTTGTCGAGTTACTCAATTATTACACCAACCACTGCACATATATAAAATTTATAAAATTAAAACATTAAAAACGCTCCGACATGTTTCGGTCCTAAGACCATCATCAGTGAGCTATATATTCCTTGCTAAAGTCACACTAGAAATAGTAACAGATTAATTTCGTTGTACAAGTTGGGTGTTGTGGCAGCACAACCTAACTTGTACAACGAAATTAATCTGTGACTATTTCTAGTGTGACTTTAGCAAGGAATATATAGCTCACTGATGATGGTTTTAGGACCGAAGCATGTCGGAGCTTTTTAAATGTTTTAATGTGTAAATTGTATATATGTGCAGTGGTTGGTGTAATAATTGAGTAACTGTAAGATCAGTTTTCACATAACAATTATTTATCTCCGTTGCGTTCATTATTATTAATTTAATTTTTAATTCATCTAGTGCACCTGTAACTTTTATCTCTTACGTTTATTTACATAACATTATACACCATGTTTCCGTCAATAAGGTTTTACCAAAAAAATAGATATCGATTTCAGATTATTACAAATAATCCTAGTACTGTGCTTGTTTTGCCTTTCGAAGTCAGTTGAATATTGGGGTCGTTTAAAATTATAAATTTGCCCCATAAAATATTTCCGTTCTTTCTGAAATCTAGTCTCTGTGTTAATTTACATTAAACTCGTTATGCCGAGTCAGTAAGTCACGGTGTGGGTCATTTTCGCAACTCAAACGCCTGCAGGATGTCATGATGCTGACCCGTTCAACTGTTCTGTCGAAGAAGTTGCCATGCAACACGGCGCTTTCATTCACACCTCAGTTTCTCATTACATGTACTCTATGAACGATAGTTCGGTTGCACCATTAATAACCCCTCATTGCTGCCACACTGCACGTTTACGTCTTTTGGATAATTCTCAATAAATACCAATCTTTACCAACCGTCATATCTTCCCAATAGAGACAGATTGTGTTCTCTTTGAGGTAGGAAATGAATTCTTGTATGGAATTTAGATGAATAAATTTATTTGATTTTCAGCGATTATATCCCTCTACAAAACAGTAAGGAACAACCCAAAACTTAAAAAAAAAAGTGTAACGAAATGTTTGCGTTTTGCGGTTTTTTGAACAATTTCATTGATAAGGCCGCTGCATGGTTCAGGCGGTTGGTCACCAGCCTCATACCGAAGAGACCGAGGTTCTATCTCGGACCAGTCCATGTGGACTTGGAGGTGGACAAAGCGGCACTGGATCAGGTTGGTTTTCGGAGAAATATAGTATGCCCTCTTCAGTATCATCGCACAGTGGCCACGCTGTCTTAGGCGTGGATCTTCGGCCGCTCGCTTGCCGTGACTGCGGGTTCGAATCCCTCCGGGTATGAAGTATGTTGTGAATTTTGTGTGTTAAGCGGTAGAGGTCTGTGCGAAGGTCCGATCCCTCGTCCAGAGGTGCCCTGTCGAGTGTGTCTGTTTGTGTGTTTGCAATATTAACCCTTTAAATACCAAGTTAAATCCCATCTGTCATTTGCTGGCATTATTAAGAGCTCACCATATTCTCCGAATTAGCAGGATAAGGGTTAAGTGTGATCTGGTAACAAAAGCTCTCTACACATACAATAAGTAATAGAAGTCACACTAAGAAAGGATAGAGTATCCCACCGACTCTTCATACTAAGTCGTGTACTTGTCACTGACGCCATATAATCTTAGCAATATGCAGAGTCGCTAATTCATAAAATAGTCTTTAACAACGCCCATAATACAGGATCGATTTTAATTAAACTCGGCTTGATAAATTGGTAAGGAGTTTTGTAGACCTGACATGATTGCTTTAGTTTTGATTTATGTCACATTAGTTAAAGGTCTAAATAGGCAAAAACGTTTACTCGTGTCATATGAGTCCCTTGACGGTTATTAATGAAACATTTTAACGTCTGTGGAACGTTAGCTGCGTTGTTATTGTTTTGTGAGCAGTGCGGTTCGACTAATTTTAAAGACAACTGTACTGTTGGGCTTAAGCGAACTTCTCCCATGATCTTGATTCAGCTGTTTACCATATATTCTTCTTCTTCTTCTTCTTCTCCTTTTTCTTCTTCTATTGGCACTACAGCCCACTCTGGGCTTTGGCCTGTCGAACAATCCTTCCATTTTTTCCTATCTGCCGCCAACTCTGTCCATCTTCTCACTCGCAGCGTTTGAAGATTTCTTTCTACTTCCTCTTTCCATCTTTTCCTGGGTCTTCCCCTTCTTCTGTTTACGATATTTTACTTAGATAATTATTAGAGTATGTAAGGTTCGTTGACTTTAATTTGTTTTATGCCCAAATTGTGTGTAAACATGAGTAAATGTTAGGCCATGTCTCGCCAAATATTTCCTTGATGAATAAGAACTTTGTTAAGTGCTATGGGGACCCATAAGATACGCCTCTTGTATCTTACAGGGTACTCTGGGCGAAGTGCGCCATCAGAAGCGTTGTTCAACTTGCTATTATCATTCTGCCATTTACCTGATTACATTTTCCTTTAAAATTATGTATATGCAGAGACCATATAGGCGTAATGTTAAACTAAACAGGCCTTTTCAGTGTCTCTAGGGTGTGTTTCTTGTTGTACCACGTAAACCCACCCTGTGGAGTGTTTTTCGTTATTTTTATCTTCAAAATTCAAATTACTATGAGTGTGCAAATAACGGTATTTGTGTATGGCATGCCGGTGCCCTGGAGATCTTTTGCTTCAGGTGGTAGCTACATAATTGTATTGTATCCCTGTTGTCGTATATCCAGACATTTCCATACAGTTTTTGTCACAACCACGCATTCCATTTGCACGACAGAACATTATTAACTGAAGATAAAAAAGGGTTCATATAATTTAATAAAACTTCATTTTCTGTTATTTTAGTTTAGTATTAGTCCACAGTGTCACTGCTGGGTGTTAGAATTACAGGAAGTGGATGTGGGAGATTCAGCACTGTAGTGTTTCATCAGTAGCAATACTGGACGGACGGACCAGTGTCTCCACTTTTTCATTTCCTATCCTTAACCGGTAATTTGTGGTCTTTATAAATACGATTGTGGAAAATAATGACTGTCGTTAAAAACTATGTTGTGACACGTTTACAGTATCACATATGTGGCATCTGTTTATCACTCTCCTGTCATCAAGATGTTATCCTGAGCGACGTGCCAGACTGATCTTGATTTTCCCGAATAAATCCAGGCGGATACGGTAAAATTTTATATCTTTACATCCTTGCGATTCATGACTATTACCGCCCCTCATCCGTCGTCATATTGATTTTCCATTCGAAAGTGCGTTCGTATGATACGTGCATGTGACAGGACAACACTTGTCGTGCATGTGACAGGATAACACCTGTCGTGCTTGTGACAGGACAACAGTTGTCGTGCATGTGACAGGACAACAGTTGTCGTGCTTGTGACAGGACATCAGGTGTCTTCCATGTGACAGGACAACAGTTGTCGTGCATGTGACAGGACAACAGTTGTCGTGCATGTGACAGGACAACAGTTGCCGTGCATGTGACAGGACAACGGTTGTCGTGCATGTGACAGGACAACGGTTGTCATGATAGGTTTTACGACATTTTCTTACATTTTTTAACAAAATTTGTGAGTTTTAACTGTATTGTCAGTTAGATGACGAATCAATGCCGGTCCTTACCTACTCTGATTCTTTTAACACCTTCTCTCCTCCGTGGGCCCTGTTTCACTTCGCAACTTGTATTACCCATTAAACAGGATGAGAATCAACCAATCCCTTTGTACCAACGTTTTTTGTAGTTTTAAATGTATTCTTCATTTATCGCTTACCAGATAATTAACAATACTGAAGACAAATACCATAAATTTGTTATCAGTATTTTCAGTATTCAGTGTATCATTATTCAGTGTTATCGGTATTTTCTCTCTAAATTCTATAGCCTTTTACAATTTTCAATCTTCCACCCAAACTCTGTCCACGGACAGCCTTGTTGCAATGGATGTGCAAGCAGGTTTCGCACCACACTCCAAATGCTTTATGTCTCTGTGTAGAGAAAGTCTCGCTGTTTTATTTATACCTTGTCCCCTGCTGTAAAAGTTCCCGGAAGTGAGGTGTCCCCTTCAGGCCACGCAGGTCCCCAACAAGGTCAGCCCATAGGCTATTAATAATAATTAAAAGTTACTGTTTAGGCACGAAATGAAAGAGGTTGACTATATCTGTCTTCATAAAGGAACGTTTTATGGGTTTACATGTTTATTTTCTTCACAGAATTATGTAACTTTCGGAATTAAATTTTCATTCGGTCTCACCCTACAAGGCAGTACTCACTCGAACATCACTAACATTCCTCAGACACTTCGTCTTGTTAGCAAACAAAACTCAGCCTACGTTTTGCCACCGAGAATATTTGCTGCAATATGTCCTCAATTCGTGTTTGTTCATTACCAAGTAATTTTTTTATAGTGAGCAATCTGGTTACGATCTAAATTTATATTCCGGCGGCACACGGTTCTAATATCGACAAAATTGCCGGCTATCCTGATAGAGATTGGAGGGAGGGCAGAGGAAGTCACCGGTAAATCAATTTATCCATTCATGAAATGTCACTTTTTGTGGAATGGAATTTTCACTGGCGAGCGATGGTAGGGATGTGTAGCCGGTGTCTCGACAGTCTGTGCTGTGTCGTGTCAACCCACCCAGTGATGTAGCGATGAATCCTTCGGAGGTTTTACAAAGGCGCTCTCCGTATGTTATGTCAGCGCACTTTGTTTCTTTTTATTACTTGGAATTCACATTGAACACGTTTTCTGGTAGTTGGTGTTATAACTAGGAACTTCGTGGTAAATACAAATGGTCGAGTGTTCTTAACTTACAAGTAATTAAGTAAAGGCGACATTTAAGCCCTTGCATCTGTTTTTACGAAGGGGGAATTCTTCTGGGATATGGCGTTGTCTCGTTAGGTTTGTAGTTTCCGGCGTTTCGAAGGATTGTAATATATTCAGAGAGGTGAGAAAATTTTGGCAATTAAGAAGGATGAATTAATTAACTTTACGCATTTCGAAACAAAATTTCTTGCTCACCTGATCTTGCAAAGGTGAAATCCAGGAGATCAATAGGCTAATTGGATGGGCATAAAGCGCAGTCATTCATAATATGTGTACTGTTTTGGTAATATGTGTACTTTTAGTAATATGTGTGCTGTTTTGGTAATATGTGTACTATTTTGGTAATATGTGTGCTGTTTTGGTAATATGTGTACTGTTTTGGTAATATGTGTACTGTTTTTGTAATGTGTGTACTGTTTGGTAATATGTGTGCTGTTTTGGTAATATGTGTGCTGTTTTGGTAATATGTGTACTGTTTGGTAATATGTGTACTGTTTTGGTAATATGTGTACTGTTTTGGTAATATGTGTACTGTTTGGTAATATGTGTGCTGGTTTGGTAATATGTGTACTGTTTGGTAATATGTGTGCTGTTTTGGTAATATGTGTGCTGT
>Ga0123352_10005950_pt1 | contig 18542 bp, 8 predicted proteins | sample TergutLab28metaG_FD_89700 | JGI IMG/M metagenome (GOLD analysis project Ga0123352, IMG submission 89700) | Labiotermes labralis P1 segment gut microbial communities from Petit-Saut dam, French Guiana - Lab288 P1 | ecosystem: Host-associated > Arthropoda: Insects > Digestive system > Gut ... | reverse complement strand
TTTTATTGCAAACTGATGCACAAGAGAATTGTTTTCAAAGGAGTATTAAAATTTACATTACAATTACGGTAGGTGCAACATGTTGCAGTGTGATCACCATCATCAGGGAGCGTACTGTTTGAGCTTGCTACAGTTACAGTGTTAAAACAATTGGTTAAAACACATTACTGTGATTAATCTGGCGGTGTGGCTGCATATTTTATCAGGTCCTTGCTGGTGTATGTCTGCTGTACTGTTCGGAACAGTGCAGCAGACAGACAGACAGACAGACAGACAGACAGACAGACAGACAGATGTATTCTAACCAACTGTTTTAACACCGTAACTGTAGCAAGCTCACACAGTACGCTCCCTGATGATGGTGATCACACCGAAACATGTTGCAGCTACTGTAATTTTAATGTAAATTTTAATACTCGTTTGAAAACAATTCTTTGGTGCATCAGTTGGTAATAACAACTTTAAGAAAAATTCCATATTTACACTTTTTCATCCTATTTGTTTTTTTACGAAGCTTCTCGAAATATTTTTCACGTTGTCTCCACCCTATTTGAACATTTATTGCCTTTGGAAAATGTCCGATTTCTGTACTGATCCTGTGTCATGTGCTTCAGAGAATATTACACACGTCTCGCTAGCATTCTTCCCTCTTTCCACGCCAGTTGTGTAGCTAACCGTTTGCCCTCGATTACAATCACTCATTTTTAACGTCACCGCTTATTTGTGCCGCAGTTTTGACACAACTGACATTACATTGACCAGTGGCCGGTGCATGCCGAAACATGTTGTCGAAAAGAAGCAATCTAAAACAAGGCAACAGGTGGCGCGATAAAACCTTTTATTAAAATTAGTAGCTTATTCTAATATTTTTTCTTTATTCAGCCAACTCAAAGCCAGCCACTTTTATAGTCACGAATACTGGCACCAGGTGTCAGCGATAGCCGGATGTAGCCACAGTATGATTTCACATAACTGAGCACTTCAACGTCAGTGTATAAGAAGGTAGTTACGAACATTTTTACCTTGTTAGCTGTAGTCTAATGAAAAGCAATTAATGGGTAACTCAGTTAAGTTGATATTTTGTGTTAATAAAAATCCAACCAGACGCAACAGTATGCAGATATTTATTCACTGCAAAGTCATCAGGAGTACTAAACACTGTAAACGCAACCTCCGGTACAGCTAATTCCCTCCAACGTGGCCTGATCAGTACTGATGGGTGCTGTGACACCCGAAACATGTAGAGTGACTTTTCAGTGAATAAATATCTGTATACTGTTGCATCTGGTTGGATTTTTATTAACACTGAATTGTGATGCACGGAACCATGATTTTAAAATTTGATATTTTGTAACAAAATATTTACCTTACCTGCTATTTTGTTTCTAACAGTAACTTTAAAATCCTGAAAGAAGCGAATCTGTAAGTGTAGTAGATGAGCCAGTATAGCAGTGTGCTTTATGTGTTCTACAACTTTCATAGAAGAAAGCTTGAAATATTGTATTGTACTACATTAAGCCGATAAAATCTAAAGTGCTGCAGTTTGCATTCGGCCTAACCCGCTTCCGTCGAAAGCGTCAATAGTGTAACCTGAAATTGTTGTGTTTTATTATTCTATAGGATTAATCCTGAAGGATTTTATTGAAAATTTCGTAAAGCATTTTAAATGTAGTAGTGAAAATTTTAACTCAGTTAATCCGAGGTTTTAGAAGAATAATTTCCTTAGATTTTAGACTAATACATCTAATATTATCTCACTCAGAAGGCCTATTTTATTACTTTATGAGACAGATTTTACATTGCCTTCCTACACTCTATTTTCATGTAATCGTTCCTCTTTTGAAGCGGAAGCTGAGATGGTTTCCAAGGCTCCAAGTTGCTGCTGCATGCTTCTCTTGTAGCCCTCCCGACTTGTCTCTTATATCCTTATTTTATATTTATGTACATTCATAATAACCCATGGCACCGGGCGGCAGCCCATTTGCAGTTAAATATATTATTGTTATTATATCTAAAATATCTACCTATTTGAGAAATTTTTATGCAAATTTGTATTCCAAAATTTTCTAAAATAAATTACACAATAATAATAATAATAATAAAGCAATCAAATGCAGTAGCGTGAAACTATAAAGTAGAAGGGACAGCAGCGCCGTTTATTTTGTACAAAATCCTGAATTTCTTAAGGGACGCACACCAAACTTGGGTAGAAATGTAAAATTTAAAAACTTTTTTTTCTCAGAGGCTTGGAATGAAAAGGGACGTCAAAACTAGCCTACAGATTTAGGCGCACTGAATTTGCTATTTCATGTTTATGTAACCACAAGTGTCTATTTCTCGTAGACAACCAGACCGTAGACACATCTACAGATCTTTTAAATATATTTTTGGAGATCGCACAGCTAGTATTTATCATTGCCGTATGCTAACTAAACCGTGCATTGAAACCAGGGAAATAAGATCAATGTGCGTTGGGAGTGACAGCTATCGAGGCCCGCAAATCGGCCTGCCGTTTTATTTTTCTGCAACAACCTGTGGCTTATACAGGGTGTTTCATGATTTAAAGACATGACTGTAGGAGATGTTTTCCTAGTCTTTTGCGATAATACAAGTTCATATAAACACGAATCAGAGTTTGAGCGGTTACGGACTGAAAGTTCTTTCAAACGTAGAATAGAAGGTAACGATTATTGAAAATATATGGCAAAATATAGTAAACTTATTACCCTATTTTTATTGAATGTCTAAATTTAACTTAATGAAATTGCCTTTAATTTATACCAAGGCATGCTAAAAGCAGGTTTTAGAAAAACCATTCCGTCACCCACAATGCACTTGGCTGTTCGGCTGTGAACATGGCGCGTTTCGAAGGGATGGGAATATAGTCGGGGTATGCACTCAGAAGGAGGAAAATACTGTTCTGGTTTTAAAACAATGAGATGCAAAATATCAAAGTTCCCTTATTCATTGTCAAACTAACTAATCTGACACTGAGCTGAACACCGACGTCGACGGATATTCCGGTATCTCGTGATGTCTTGTGAACACCAGTAAGTATCTCGCGATGTCTCGTGAACCCTAGTAAGTATTTCGCGATGTCTCGCGAACCCCAGTAAGTATCTCGCGAAGTCTCGTGAACACCATTAATTATCTCGCGATATCTCCTGAACCCCAGTAAGTATCTCGCGATGTCTCGTGAACCCCAGTAAATATCTCGCGATGTCTCGTGAACCCCAGAATGTATCTCGCGATGTCTCGTGAATCCCCAGTAAACAAACTTTGTATTCTACTGTTCGGAAGAGGTCGTTGCTGTCTAGCGACTTCACGAACTGCATTACCGTCACAAAAGTGTATGAATCTGCTTACTCTGCAGTTGAAAATGCGAATAGCGCCTAGGAATTAACAGGTACCACCAGACAAGAATACAAACTAACCTGCAGAAATCACCCAACACCTAACCTAAACGAACTGCGCAATAAGTCACTTTTACCGCCTTCCCCAGTTCAGTGAAAACCTACAGTCGCAACTTGCAAGGTGATCTTCATAACTGCTGTCCTGTGTGCAGTCGGTTGGAAAGACGGACGAGGAAGTGAAAGACTAAGTCTGAGATTTGTTTACATCAATCGCCGTTCCGTGGTAGAAAAAGACTGTTCAAGGTTGCGTAGCGTAAAATAGACTACATGAGTTATGTGAACGTTTCACTGGATTAGGTATATGATAAATGAAATCATCTGTGACACCATAGCAATTGAGAACAGGATCCATGTTGAGAGAACATTTTTTTTATCAAAAATATGTACGACATCATCACCCGTATTTATGTCTGTAACTTTTTAAACCAGTTTACGACCCTGATCGCTCGCAGATTTAATTAGTACCAGCGTTTGGTTAAGATTGGATACAGACTGGAGGGAAAGCAATAATGTACAATCAACCTATGTGGGGTGGCCGATTAAAGGTACTACTTTCGCTGCCACAATTTAGTGGAGAGAAATTACAAACATAAACTTGACATTGTTTCAAATGTAGAGGTTAGTTATGATGTCTACATTAATAGCTGTAAATTCGAAGTAGAAGGCAGTGCTAAACAGTGACTTGTACTGACAGCAGGAGAATTGCAATGGGCAGTCGTATTTGTTCGTAACGATAGAATTTGGGTGCAGAAAATTAGTAATTACATTTCATTGCAGATAGAATCTCACAGCCTATTCAATATGCTAATTGACTGAAAGTTTCTTTTAGTTAAAATTACTCCACAGAATATACAGTTTATAAGCTGTCTGGTGAATGACGATCGGTGGTTGAGACCCTGAAAAGTGGAGCTTTGCTATAGCAGGTCTGGTAGTTTGACTCCATGGTAAGTCATTGGCTTTTCGTCGCTTGCTTTGGTGTAGGTTGGCTCAGTGCAGGAAGCAAGGAGAGGTGTTGTGATGAAAAGAAATGCCTGGTTCGGTACGCGGAGCAGATACTGGAGAGACAGAGAGAGAGAGAGAGAGAGAGAGAGAGAGAGAGAGAGACAGAGAGACGGAGACATAGAGAGAGACAGAGAGCTGTTGTGAGGTAAAACGTTTACTAGATGTGTGGGGTGTTCCCACAAGTTTCTTCAAACCACACTAAATGTGAAGTCGTATTCATTCAAACGCTAGAATCAGATAAAGAAAATTAAATACTTTTCGTGTAGAATCTCACTGCCTATTTAATACACTTATGGATTGAAAGTTGTTTAAGAGATACATTTATACGTTTGAATTACGTCGGGGAATGTAGAGATTTCACAAAATGAATAGCTCAAAATGCACTTCGAAATTCACTATGCAACCTGCCAGTTTCACGGAAGTTATGTATGCTATAAGAACTTTATTATGACGTATAAAGTTGATGAACTTCCTGTGTGGAACATAAGCCAAGGATAGTGTATTGAGAAGTGTGTGTAATTCTCCATGCATTCTTAACGCCAGTAGATAGATGGAAGAGATAAGTCTCCACGGGATAGGAGTCTCTTGTGGTTATGGACAGGAGACTGGGTAAGCACCATAGCGAGGCTGAAAGGACTGCGAAATCTTCTTTGGAACTCCTCCTGAAACGCCGCTCTGGAGATAATTGCCTCTAAGCTTCCTTCATTTCGCCAAAGAACAGAAAATATCTCCTGCAGTAGCGTTCCATAATTATACTGTCACCATGGTCAAGGAAATCCACAACAAGCACATCTTTATGGCACCAAAAACAGTCAAGAATGGGAATGATTTTAATTTATTTGCTGGTGGGATGATGGATGTTTGTATTATCATGGATGCTTTTTGGTGTCCGGTGTCGTGTGGATAACATTACATGCCTCGTAACAACACACTGCTGCATCTGTTCTCCTTTGTCATTGCAATTTGTCCAAAGCACAAGAGAGCTTTGTGGTCGTCTGCGTTGTTCTTGTGCGGTGTGCATACGCACATGCATGCGCTTCTGTAATCCACTTAGTGATGGCCAGTGCTGCCTACTTTACTTAATTACTTACTTACTCCATGGAACACAGTCCTTCTTGAGAACCTAACCGGTTCCTCAGTTAGTCAAGGAATTCCTCGAATTTTATGGAATCCGAATGTTCATTACCCCATTCACAAGTGCCTGCCACCTGTCCCTATCCTGACCCAGATCAATCCAATCCATGTACCCACACACTTTTTCTTATGTCGTACCAAAGGATCTGTCCAATTGCGAGGCTTGCTTTGTGAATGGTTCGTAACATGAAACGTTTTATAGTGAGGAGTTGTTAGCACCTTGCCCAACCCCCAAGCTAGAGGACCACCCATTTGTCCGCGACTGCTTAGTCGACCTGAGGACGCGCCATGCATTAGTGACAGGGACCCACTGATCACGGTGTACTGCGTAGGCCACGCAGCAAAAAGTCTGAGCTCCTGGCAACTGCAGCTAGTAAGAATAATTCGCCTGATCAGAGAATCGGCACAGCAAATCGTGTGGACGCTGTTGGCTGACCGGTTTGCTGTTCTACGCCATCATTCCTAGTACCTTTACCAGATGCGTTGCCCTATACCCACACCTATTTCCCTGACGTTTCGTGGACTACTAATGCCTTGCCCATCTTCCTCTGGTGACACACAGTTGTCAAAATTGATTCTTTTTTTTTCGATTACAAATATTATTGAATTATTTGCAAGGAACGAAAAAGTGACGAAAAATTCATACCTGCTTTTCCTCGTGTGTTCTTCTCGACACATCACGACAGCAGTCAGACAATTAGTGGGGAAGTTTCGGTGGGAGAAACTTTTTCCATTTTCAGGCGAGTTATTAAAATTTTATGTAAATAAATGTGTACATTACAGGGGCGAAGAAGGATTTCTGAACGCTGAAGATGGGACCGATGGGTTGTCCGGAAGAATCAGTAAGGAATTACCACTGCTCCCTATATAATGACCCAGAATGGCGCAGTTCTGCCTGAAGACTTGGATCTTAAAAACCGCTGTAAGAAACTCAAACCACACAGTGTTTGATTTATTTTCATGTATATTTAATACCACAAAAGAAATTCTGACAAAATCACAACAGGTCTCTTACAGCCAGTGAGAAAATAATATTTTGTATTAATATAAGCTCATGTAAGGAAGAGGGGACGTCCAAGAAAAACGTGGATGGAAGGAGTAAAAGCAACCATGACAACAAGAAATTTAGAACCAGATCAATGGAGAAACAGAGAGGAATGGCGTTTGGTTTCGGGAAGACGGTGACAGCTGTTAAAAAAACGGATAAATAGATCTAAGTTCATATCCCATTTTAGTATTATCACCATTTAATTGCTTGTCTGTGTTTAGATATTCCCTTGAACTCGTATGAAACCTCTGCTCCTCTCGGACTCTAAATACTCACACACATCACAGGACTCCCCTAGCTGAAGATTGTAGTACCCCTAGCTGAAGATTGTAGTACCCCTAGCTGAAGCCGAAATGGAGCTCGAAAAAATACTCAAGTTCTCTTTTAACATTTTGTGATGTGGTTTTTCTTTTGTTTTTAATGACATTGTAATATGTTTGTTTGTTAGTGACATGTCTCATATTGCGAATCATTTCGAAGGTCACAGCTTGAACTGATGTAAGGACTCCCTGACGATGACACTTAAGAAGTGTCGAAACATGTAGAAGACGGTGTATCTATTGTGTTTTCATTTCACTGCATGTGAGGTCGGGCTGATACATTGAATTTTATGAAACCGATTTTCATTTTACGAACAGAAAATTCGAGAAGGAACATCAATATAGCAAAGACGAGTCCCACAGCTAAAATACCAAAAAGTGGGGCCACAGAGGCGAAGTCCGTGTTGATGTCAGTGGAAGGCTCATTCTTTGGCTTCTCGCTGTTGATATTCTTGTCCAAACGCTTCAGGATCCCCGTGGCACGTAATTTATGCATCCTGCAACGCAATTTCGGCAGCTTATGATTATTTCCTATTACATCGCCGCAGTAAAAATGTTCAACGTCTCAATTGATGTAGATTTCAAAACAAAGAACCAATTTTTTTTCACGAAAATAATGTTGAAGAATTCAGGATGAAAACGTAGGCCCTGGAATCAAAATTGTATCGCAGTGGGGAAGATAGCACTCTAAAACTTTTGAAAGAAAAGAAAACAAAATATAATATTTCATAAGGATAGTGACGTCATGGAAATATCATTGGATGTTAAATGTTTATTTTATGATTATCAGAACATATTGTACTGTACCGTCTTGTAGCAACGAGAAAAGAATTCATGGAGAAAATTAAGAAATTTACCGGTCATTTTATATGACATTAAGGATGTTAAGGGTCAAGCAAGATAAAGTGTAAAAATAATGTGCAAATGGTGGGCTCTTGTAAAAGTTAATTTCTGTGATTTGCCTACTACAAAGTGCTACAGACAGAAACGGGCCTGTTATTAGGTTTCGAAACGTTTAATGTAGTATTTTACATTTATTATTGTGATCTGAGTTAACTCCCCGGAAACACGGGATCTGCTCAAATCCTGGAAGTTTCTTAGTAACAAATTTAGTCTTAAATCCTTATACTTTTGGGTAATGCCCTGAACTCTCCCAGATAATTACGAGTAAATTAATTCGTTTAGCAAAGAAATAAGATGTTGTCAAAATGGTTACTTTCATGTCACTCGTGTATTCTCACGGACACGATATTTTAAGGGCTTAATATAAATTTACCCATAAAGTACGATTCATTTTCTGTATTTTTTAAACATCAGTCGGTTGCTGTACGGTCGGCTCGAAAGTGGAGAGTGCCGATCCTAAGCCATATTTTGAAACTTCTTATTAAATTCTGTTCTAAGGTGGCCATATTGCTGTCATGCACATATAAAACTTCGCACTAGGCACGCGTTAGTGAGATCTCGCTCTATGTGACATAGCCTTCCGAGTCACCTTACCTAAAGACCTTGACACATGTGAACCAAATATTTTAATATAAACTATTTAATAATCATACATGAAAAGCTCAATTCGTGTTAAAATTTTGAAAGCTCTAAGCTGTCTAACGACTTACAGCCCGTCCTTATGAACCGTTAAGCTTATCTCTTTTCTTAACCAACGTTCACCTTAACGCAGGATTGGGGAAAGTCATTAAGTCACTGAATTTATCCTACTTATTTTGATGTACGTACCGTGCATCTTGTACAGTTTATTACCCAAAACAAGTACATAACATACGGTACGTACATTAACAATATTTTGTATATCATAAGTACTGCTGCATGTTTCGACACTTATGCATCATCTTCAGGAAGTCTTATTCTTTTTCTTTTCAAATGTTACAAAAATCATTATGTTTACAAACCCGCATACAGGAAACACCAACATATGAATCCCACCTATAAGACAGTCCAGACTGTATATACAGCCACCAAGCTAACAACTTCCTTGTATTGTAATTACAACAGCTGACAGCTCACGGCGTTTTGTAGGCTGCAGTTTATCATCAACTGTAACGGTCACGTGTGTAAACATTTTAATGTACTTAGTTTATTGGGGTTGTAAACATAAGGGTTTTGGTAATTTTAGCAAAGCAGAAGGATGTCTCCCTGAAGAAGAAGAAGAAGAAGATAATAATAATAATAATAATAATACATTTAACTGCAAATGGGCTCTCGCCAGGTGGCAGTGGTTATTATGCATGTACATAAATATGAAATAAAGGTCTAAGAGATTTAAGTCTGGAGGGCTACATGAAAAGCATGCAGTAGCAACTTGGAATCTTGGGAATCATCTCAGCATTTGCTTATAGACACAGGGAAACAAAAAAAAAGAACCTGTGCCGAGATGGCCAGTCGCAGGACCTTCCGGATACTGACTTCTAGCCAACAATCCGGCAACTAAAAGCAATATCCGAGGGGACTGGTATCTTCATACATGCACAGTATGCAGGCATGACGCAACTTTGAGGCACATCCTATACTCTGCATCTCGGGCTCTTCACAAATTTTTGTGAGTTCTTATCTAACGCCCGGGGGTCACAGTTGTGTTAATTATTACAGATGCAAGTATGTTATAATTATTCTAATTGACGAATTAATTGATTTTTAAATTATTTAGTTGTAAGCTTCCAGATTATGGCGATCGGCCGAAACATGTAGCAGACAAATGAGGTGAAATGTATATTAGTGTAATTTATGCATTTCTTGTTACCAAGAGTTTGTGATCAGACACAATGCACGGAGAGAATAATAAGACAATGGGATTGAACCATCTTCAGTTTGCTCTGTATTTAGTGTGTTGTCATTACTTACGCCTGCCTGAAGATGCGGAGGTATGGACTTCCTTTGACAAGAGCCATTGCGGATGTTGTCGGAATGAAGGCATTGGGGACGCTGGACAACTGACACGGAACGCTTTCCGCACAAATTTCTGCGTGTTTCGGCGAAGACAGAAACGTATATTTGTGTCTGGCACACACCCTTTGGAAACCTTCCACGTTAGAATTCGGCAAGTCATCAACCCTGGATATGATTTGCTTCCAATACACATCTCGTAGTGGAGGCTCCATGTATTCCTGTGGGTGACAGTTGAACATGAAGAGACGTAATTTGCTGAGACTTGTGCAAGGAACAGAGAGCATAAGTTACATTTATTGTGTGGGAAGTGAAACTTTTCCCACAGTTGGGACAAGGATTAGATTTTAAGAGTGTGCCCTGTGGAATGAGACACCCTGTAGTGTGATAGAGAGGTGTCAAAGTTTCGTAGAAATATGCTTCTTCGTTATGAGGGTACGAAGTGAAGGTAGCAGGTTCCTCCGAAAGTTAGTACATCGCTATACCAGTCTACATGGTATCATATTCCAGGGGACAGTGGTCCTAATATTCTTGCCGACAGAACGCCAGTAATTTATTTTTGTTGACCCTGCATCCTGGTATGTTCCTTATAAACAGCCAACTTCACGCACAATTTTTCATGTACGAGGTTTGTTCAAAAAGTATCCGGACTGACCACAGTACATGAAGTAGATAAGGTTTACGGGGTTTTAACCCTAATTGTCTTCAACATAGTTCCCTTCCGCAGCTACACACTTCGCCCGACGTTTCTGCCACTGTTGGAAACATTTTGCAAACTCCTCTTAAGGGATGTCTAATAGTGTCTTCGTCGAATTTCGTTTGATGTCCTCCGTTGCCTCAAATCGGTGTCCTTTCAGAACTTTCTTAAGCCTTGGGAATAGGAAAAAGTCACACGGTACGAGATCTGGTGAGTATGGCGGCTGCTGCAACTGAGTGGTGCCGTGTTTGGCCAAAAACTGCTGCACAAGATATGAAGTGTGTGCGGGCGCATTGTCGTGGTGCAGGATCTAGTCGACATCCCACCATTTTTCCGGCTGTTTTCGGCGAAAGCAAAGGTCGCAAGACCTCCACCTAGAATTCCTTGTTAATTGTTTGCCCTTCTTTGGTCGCGGAGACGTGGGACCCTTCCACTGTGACGATTGCTGTCGTCCCGAGCGGGGGACGCTTTCAACGGAGGTTCTACCCTCTTTAAACCGACGGAACCAGTCAAACACTTGTGTACGACCCATTGCATCTTTACCGTATGCTTGCTGCAATAATTGACATGGTTCCGTTGCGGTTTTTCCGATTTTAAAACGAAACTTGATGCAAATGCGTTGTTCGGTACTTTCACACATCGTAAAAATCGCTATGACATAAACGCACGTGTTACCTCCGCGACCTACTACAGCCAACTGAGTAAACGCAGCCACTTGCAACTTGTGTCATGAGTTGCTAAGACATGTACAAACATGTCAAGACTGGTTGCAAAAACATCCCACCCAGTGAACAACCACTACAATTCCAATCCGAATACTATATGAACAAACCTCGTATTTTATTTCTATTCTCTACATGTTTCGGGCAGTCATGTGCCCATCATCAGGAGAAATATTGTATCAATGCGACACCTGGTTTATGTCACTCTGGGTAGATGGCCGTCTGCCAGGTGTCGCATTGATACAATAATTCTCCTGATGATAGGCACATGGCTGCCCGAAACATGTAGAAAATAGAAATAAACATACATGAAAAAGTGTGCGTCAAGTTGGTTATTTACAAGGACAGCGATGGTACCCAGAAGTTGAATAATATCTAAACGTACTTACAGTGACATGCCATTCATTACAATATAGCAACTGACACTGCAGGATTCGGAAGATACTGATCTCTTTTTGCTTAAACATGTGGTCGAGATTATATTAATGAATAGAAATGGACAAGTAAAAACAAAGATATCCTTGTACAGGCCTGGACATCCCCGAGGTTTCCAGGAGAGTGAGGATCGCAGATTTTATTATATTCGTCCCATGAAGGTGGTAAGGTTTCAGCCTTACCCACCAGCCCCCGTTTAACCCACGGGAAATGCTCCTGGTACTCATTTCTGTTAGAGGCTGAGTCAACCCCCAGGGCCACAGTGCGGCCGGAAGGATTATGTCAATGAAAAATTCCAGTGACACTATCGGGAATAGAACCCTTGACCTTCCCTTTTGTAGGGCAGTGCTTCAATCAACTGCGCCACCGTAAGTCCCCGAGGTTTGCAGGTAGAATCATATATATTAACATGATAAGGTCTAATGAGACATTGTGGCCTACAGAACGACCAGGATATTCTCAAGACAGATGTTTTTAGAAAGTTTATGATTAGGCATTGATGACGATATCCTTTGTTCTATCGTATCCTTATGAAAATCGTTTTTAATAAAACAATAGTCGAAAGTTAAAAACTGACAGGGCTGCCTCAAATGGAAGCCAAGAGAAGTGCGCGAATATTTTAGCCTCCCTTGGCCTTCTGTGATGGCAGCACCCACCGTTGAACTACGAAAGGATTGGTGAGTACAATTTTCAATATTTATTTATAATAAAATGCTATAATTTTTGTTGAAGAGATGTTCTGCTCTTTGTACTTTCGAATTATTGGCACTGATATGGCTAATACATTCAATTGTTACCAAAGAAAACTGCAGTTGAATGTTTGGTTTGGTGAGATCGCCCGATACACGGTCAGATACAACTAATTCAGTGGTAGTTATGTGGGCAGTCATTCACTAAGATGAATTACAATAAAAAAATTCAGTGTTTGTTATACAAGCCAAGAACAAGTAATTCAAGAGCATTTATTGTGGGATAAGAAATACTGATCTCCAGAACCGTGGTTGTTAATCACTGATCCAGTAAGTTAAGTCATTCTACAGAATTCGATGGCTGATAATTATCAGATTACCAGCCATCGACTTCTGACCATAGTGGCGACCCTTCTACTTCCATTCGGAAATATTCCACTTCGTAAATTGGCTTGTAATACCAACTGTGTCCCGGAATTTTGCGGGCTTTTTACTAAGTCCGTCAAGGAAAGTACCATGTTAGTGCCGGTACTTAGAATGCTGTCTTATGAAGAAAGTACTCAACTTACAAGCCGTCAGGTTCACCACACTGCACATACATTTCTAAAATTTTAAACGTTTACCAACAATAAAATTCCTGGGAGAATTCTTATGCATATAAACATGAAATTACTGTTAAGCACTATATCTCATTCGTTTACCGAGCAAGGCTACATGTTTTCTAGAAATTCGTAAAATTTCTGCTGTAATTAGAAAACAAAATTCTGCACGTCACGTTAAATATGCCTAATTTATTGCAGTGTAACTAATAATTAAAATGTTTACTCCAAAATATAAGTTTTACGTTGTTAAGTTTAATCTAATCCGGGGTTTACTATATACCACAAATAAACAATTAAACGAGCGCAATAAATAATAGAAAATAAAGAAATAGGTTACCCAGGGTGTTGAAATACTATTCCTGAACTAGCAGAAGGAAACATGGTAGACTTTTGAAGAGACTTGTGGATACGTGAGACCGAAATGGGTCAACAAGTGGCCAGACTCCATGAAAGATATATGATGATGATGATGATGAGATTCGGGTAAGTGTTTTACGTATTTCACACTTCCTTATTGCTCTCTGCATTCCTCGCTCTTCACCTCATCCATTAATTTTTACTTTTAACTACCTAACAGTAAGATTAACTTCGCCAAACCTACGAATGGTATACAGACTTACCGTATCGAACGTTCTTAAGTATGACGAGGCGACGTGTGCACCGAGCTGGTATGTGCTGTCATTCATAATTTCACTGAACGAACTGAACGGCAGAACGGGCCATCTGAACGTCAGATAGGAAATAAGGAACGCAGAGTAGGCAGCCAGCAGCACAGCTACCACGAAGTGTGCTACCATATAGACGAAGCGACCTGAAATGCACTGCGGCACTTCGCTAGACCCTGAAATCAACGGGCTAGGTCTTAACAGTATGAGATCCATAAAATATGGGACACAAAATTTCACATAAATTTAGACAGATTATTGGCTAATAATAAAGTAAAGTTCACCCCACTATAGACCATGAAGTAATTCTGAAATGTGCCATCCCCGTTGTGTTGTAATTAATAGGTAGGATAAGTACAGTCAATAACACAACTATGTATATCTAATTGATGTTTAGAAGATGATAAAAAATACACGTTTCGGCCAACATTGGCCATAATCAGGTTGTTCTTCCGAAAGATTTGTATGCTGTGAGAGTGTTTATATGAAGCATGCAGCCGGGTATCGATGTTGAGATCTCATCATCGAGGATTTGGAGTTAACCATGGAATATAGCCTGGGTATGGAGCCTAGTGATGTGGGCAGTGAGTAAGTTGGGGGGGGGGGTGCGTTGTAGGCTAGTGTCCGGCTTTTTCACGTTGTAGATGCAATTGCGGGTTACTCAGCACAGTGTCTGTCATTCGTAGGTAACTGTCGTCGATGGGGTGTTACTTTTTGGGTGCTTAGTGAGTAGGCTTGGTGTAATGGTAGTTTCTGCGGGAGAAGAAGAAAAGGAAAAATGAGATTGTGTATGTGTGTGTGTGTGTGTGTGCGCGCGCGCACGCATGCGGTTTGGTAACTCAGTGGAATGAGTAAATCTGCACCACGCGCGCGCGCGCGCGCGCACACACACACACACATACACACTCATTTTTCTGTTTCTTCTTCTCCCGCAGAAACTACCATTACACACAAGTTGACATGTGCACCAGACGGCCACCTACAAGTGTGATGATACCAGATGCTATATAATAAAATTTAGACCTCCTGATGATGAACACACAGCGCTCGAAACATGTACAGGCATATTATAAACTTATTATAAAACAAGAATTTGTGCATTAAGTTGGTTAATTACTAAAATTAATTAATAAATACATTCTTTATTTAACAACGCTCTAGAACTGCAAGTATCGTGTGGTTTGTGGAGTAGAAGGCCGATTTTGCGCGTGAAATCGAATTAGGCAGTGATTGGAATGACATCTTCTCCTCTGAGTTTTAAAATTTCGAAAAATTTAGGAGAGAGTCAATCAGGATTGCAGGCCTGTGGATTCCAGGACTGAAACTATGATACCTGCAATACGGAAAAGTCTAGTTTTCTGCAATATCTGGTAATATTACGGCAGTTTTTATTAGCAATTAAATGGAAAATCATTTGCTCTATAAATCACAATTTTTCTCCCGTGAGCGCCCAGACCCATATTCGGCATCCCTTGTGCACTGCAACAACTACAAATTTGCAGGGCGCACTTCTACCTGCGTAATCCACCTTCGGCACCTTACTGTGTGGGCAAGCTTTTAAAACTCGAAATTCGAGACTTTTTACGATTTTGCGACAATACTGGTCTACAAAAAGCCCAATATACATGACGTCATAAATAAAATTTCCTATGATATATCTATAATCAAAAATTTATTAAATAAAACGTGAGAAGTCTTTGTAAGCCATTAGAAAATAATTGTAATTTTTGACCATATTAACTGATTAAAAATCACAGCTCACTCATTTCATCAACGTACATTTTTATCCCACAAACCTTCTCACATATTTCGTTTGGATTTAGTGTGTAAGAATTTCAGTAAACTTTGCCATACTTTTCGGATTTTCAACAACATTGAGTGATAAAAATCTACTGACCACATGTAGGCTATTCCCTGTTTATAAGCCAGAACAGTTCCCTTCGCTTAAACTAGGTGGCAGTGATTCCTGTCACAAAGCAAAGGAGGTACCAGAGCTTCGGTCCGTATTGCAGCGTTTCGCTTTACCAATCACACGTACAAACTGAAACTCAGTTCACAGCGCGAACAATAAGAGAAACTGTGATGTCATGTTACATTACTCAGGATATAATATGTATAAACGGATCATTTGAAGGGTCATATTGAACGAATTTTTACTTAAATGTACCGACTGTGATATTATGGTAAAATATTTTAGTTTGCCACTTGTTGGCTGTATATGGTTTTAGCCACCTTAACACATTGCCAACTCTACTTTATTTAAAACCTGAAGTAGATTTGTCCTTTGATCCCGTCTTTCACTGTGCGGATTTTGTTTTAGTTCGACATTTTCCACTACTTAGTTATTAAATTATTAAAAACTTTTAACTTTTTTTTCTGGGTGGTGGGGGTGGGGGTGGAGTTTCGACCTGCTGTTTATAAACCGACAATACTTGTGCTTCAGAAATTGTAGAGAATACTGTTAATATCATTATACATGTTGTGATAATTCTGCAGAATCTTATTTGTGCGTGAAAATTTGTGTTGTTATTTTGAGTGGTATTTGTGCGAACTGGATAAGGAAAGAACTGTTTCTCCTTAAACAGTCAATGTGGACAGCAACTGCAACCAACCCTCTGCACGTGTAAGTCACGCAATCATCTTCTCTTTACAAAATCTTGTTCTTACCTCCGAGGTCGCTCTTTCAGCACAGAAATACTCGTAAATGGTGTTACCTTGACGACATACAATGGTGTAGACGACGAACAGAGAACCAGTTAAAGAACTCAGTGCCTCTGTGTCTGGGTCTTCGTGTCCAAACCGACGGCTGCACCGGTAACTCAGACATAGACTGACAGAGAGCAGCACCACCGTAACAAGAACTGCCACCCAGAGCCAACAGTCGAATGGCTGTAGAAAACTTGTCCACGATGATTCGAATATGTTCAGATTCTTGACGAATAAATATTCTCTAAAATTTTAATAAAAGATGCCAGTAAGTGCAAATGTGCTCGAATTGTACTTTCAAGTGTAATCCACTAAAACTCTTGACATATTTCGATATTCTTCAGGCAGTTTTACATCAAACAAGCATTATAAAATGCAGATGAATTAAAAAGAGATTAAATTTTTTTTTGTTTATAAAAATTGTATACATCACAAAATTCTTATTAGAAGTACAGGCAAAATTTGTCTGCGAATTTTTTTTATATCCACTATATTAAGGACCAAAAAATCTTCATCAATTTTGCACACGATCACCGTTTGTACCTCATTTGCTCGTTGCGGTAGGTGAGACTTCTTACGGGATACGGATGGGGTTCATCGGATCCCCACATAGTCGTCGCTATGTATTTGAGGTGCAACGTCTGAGCTCGTTCGGCTAATCAAATAAAAATCATATTCTCACAAAAGAAAAGAAAACAACCATCGTTTCCACCAGAAAACTCCTTCATTTTTGTTTGATCACGCTCTACACCACCTCTCTCGTAACGCCCGCCTACACGACTGTTGACGTCAGTCACTCAATTCCGTTATCTGCTGCTAACCGTTTCCTCGTTTAAATCTCTCTCTATACACAACCCCTCCTACCCATCACCAACGGTTCTTGAATGTACGTTGACAGTTTAAACTTACAACTGATGGCTATGAACCGTTCGTAATTGAGGCCAGCAGACATAATAAACAAATACACAAAAAATGTTTAGCTTCAATATGATAAATTATCTTTTTTATTATACTTTTCTAACAAATACACAATATATATTTTTAACAATATCTGTCTCTTAAAGCACTCCAAAATATTTCGTTGTTTATACATCATCATCAGGGAGTCTGTTATTATATACCATTGTTTTAAGAAACAGATATTGTTAAAAATACGTATTGTGTATTTGTTGCACAAATATAATAAAATACTACACAATGCGCGGTACATTCATCAAGGTGATAATTTATCTGTTTCTTAAATACGCTTCTTTGATGGAAAGTTCCCGAAGATGATCTGAAGAAAATCGATGCATGTCGAAGTACTCTATTAGTAGTTTTCATGTGATGCTACACTTTTAATGGGGACCGCGGTAGCACAGTGGCTAAGGTGCTGTGCTACAAATCGGAAGGTCGCTGGCTCGATTCCAGATGGTGTCATTGGAATTTTTCATTGACATAATCCTTCCGATCGCACTATGGCCCTGGGTTCGACTCAGCCTCGAACAGAAATGAGTACCAGGAGTATTTTCTGGGGGTAAAGGCGGCCGGTGCGTAAGGTTGACAACCTTACCACCATTCTGGGCCATTGTCATGTAATCTGTGAACCTTAACTTCCCGGAACCCTCTGGGCACCTCGGGCCTGTAATGGGACTGATTTACATTACTACACATTTAATACTTGTGCATTTGTTAGTATAATGCATTAAATTGTTCATTGATACAGGTATATGAATGTTATTAAGATTCTCTGAAATATCACAATACCATAATAAACATAGCCATAATCATCATTATAAGACTAAAAAGTCTGACAGCCTGTACCTTAACCATACTATATAATATTAGAACTTTTGAAGGTCATTGTATTTACAAGTTTTGACACACTCATACTCCATTTTAATAATATCCTCTTAATAATTTAAAACTTCATATAAACGAGATCTCGTCAATTGTACGACACTGTATTGTATATATATATATATATATATACATATTCAGCCTGAAGATGATTTGTAAGTGCTGAAACACGTTGTTTGAAATGATTTAATATGATAATTAATTCAAGTTTGTTTGACGCCTCGGCAAAATTTAGAACACAACAAAGCATAACACTGTCACTATCGGTCCAGCTGATCCTCTGCATCCTTCCCCATAATCCACTGTCACTATCGGTCCAACTGATCCTCTGCATCCTTCCCCATAATCCACTGTCACTATCGGTCCAGCTGATCC